>JACCEA012327445.1_pt1 | contig 21736 bp, 17 predicted proteins | sample 7449851 | NCBI WGS metagenome assembly JACCEA01 (sample SAMN15323453, study PRJNA562643) | freshwater metagenome | isolation source: river surface water | place: USA:Blue River Watershed | collected 2017-08-18 | reverse complement strand
AGTAGTTCACAATACTTTAGTGGCGAAGCAAGTCAACAAGCACCAATTAGTAGTTCACAATACTTTAGTCAAGAAGTACCAAGTAGTAGTTCACAATACTTTAGTGGCGAAGCAAGTCAACAAGCACCAATTAGTAGTTCACAATACTTTAGTCAAGAAGTACCAAGTAGTAGTTCACAATACTTTAGTGGTGAAGCAAGTCAACAAGCACCAACTAGTAGTTCACAATACTTTAGTGGTGAAGCAAGTCAACAAGCACCAATTAATAGTTCACAATACTTTAGTCAAGAAGTACCAACTAGTAGTTCACAACCAGTACCAACTATTTCTCAAGAATTACCAAGTAGTTCACAACCAGTACCAACTATTTCTCAAGAATTACCAAGTAGTTCTCAACCAGCACCTATTAGTTTAAAAATTTTACCAAAAGACCAAATAAATTTATTAAAAATATTTTATAATGAAGATGACAATAATAGTAGTAAAGAAATTTATGCTGATATTGATAGTATAAATGACTCACAAATTAGTTTATTATTAAATTATTATAATAATCAAATAAATTTAAATAATTTTAATAATAATAATAAAACAAATTATACTATAAGTTTAATATTATCATTATTTAATGATTATTATTCAGATAATTTTGATAAAATGATACCTCAAAAAAGTGAAGGGTTTGAAAATATAAATGATAATTTAATTAATCAAGAATCTGAATCAAATTATAATTTTTTATTTAAAATGTTTTTATTATTTTTTATTTTAGTTTGTTTAGTTTATCTATTTCATGGTAAATAAATAATAAATTATTTAGTTTATCTATTTCATGGTAAATAAATAATAATGTTTATTAATTAATTCTATCATTTCATCACGAATAGTGATTAAATCTGAATTATCACCAATTACTCTTGTAAATAAATCAGATTTTAATAAATCAATAGTAATATTTAAAATACTAACGCCATTATCATCACTAATATCAAGAAGTGTAACATTATAATTATCTACACTAATTCTTTTAGTTTTTGTTGTTCTAATAATATTTCCATTTAATACTTCAACAAATCTATCCATTAAAGAATTAAAATCTGCATATAATTCATCTGTTGCTTTATGACGAGCAAAACTAAATGTTTGCCAATGATATATTTTAATTTGATTTGATATATGTAATAAATTACCAACTACTTTTTTATAATCATTATTATTGTTATTCATTATATAATTATACTAAGAAAATTATTTTTTTTAAATATTTTATATTATTTTTTTTGAAATAATATATATTATAATAATAATATAATTTTTATATAGTTATTATTATATAAATATATGAAAGATTTATTTACACTATCTAAATCACAACAAATATTATTTTTTAGTGCAATGGCTGCAATAATTGTTCAAATAATGTGTGTATATTGTTTACAGGACGATAGTTCAAAAGGGACATTTAAAATAGATAAATGTTTAGGTTATTTAATTTTCTCTGCATTATCATATATTTTTTATTATCAAATGGCTATAAAATAGATAATCAATATAAAAAATAGATAATCAATATAAAAAATAGATAATCAATATAAAAAATTGAATTATAAATATATTTAATAATTAGATAACAATATTATGTCATTATTAAATAAATTACTACAATTTGTTATATTAACGTCAAACAAGTATAAAATTGACGAATCTCATGGATTAAAACATTCTATGGATGTACTACAATACGCATATAAAATTTTTAATGCTGAAAAAATAAATTATCCTGAAATAGTAAATCATGAAAAAATAATATATACATCAGCAATAGTTCATGATATGTGTGATAAAAAATATATGAATGAAACTGAAGGAATTAATAATATTGAGGAATTTTTAAAAACTAAAATTGAACCAATTGAAATAGATATTATAAAACAAATAATATCATCAATGTCTTATTCTAAACTTAAACGTAATTGTTTTACGTATCCAGATTTAGGTGAATATCAGATGGCATATCATATAGTAAGAGAAGCTGATTTATTAACAGCATATGATATTGACAGATGTATAATTTATCAAATGTATAAATCAGATGATACATTTGAATCATCATTTAATAATGCATCTAAATTATTTGATAATAGAGTATTAAAACATTTTGATGATAACTTATTTATAACAGAATATTCAAAAAAAGAAGGAAAAATATTACATGAAAAAGCTTTAAATACAGTTTTATTATGGGAAAATATACTTAAAAATCAGTCATTAAAATAATATAAGATGACAGAAGTTTTAGTTTATATTGAAATATCAAAGAATTCACATATTAAGTATGAATTTGACCACGAGTTAAATGCTTTAGTTTGTGATAGAGTATTACCAACACCTTTTTACTTTCCATTTAATTATGGATTTATTCCAAATACATTAAGTGGTGATGATGATCCATTGGATGCAATTATTTATATGGAAGAAGATTTAGTTGTAAATTCTTATATTAAATGTAGAATAATTGGTGGGTTAGAAACTATTGATGAAAAAGGCGAAGATACAAAAATTATTTTAGTACCATTAAAAAAAGTTTCATTTACAGAATCTGAAATAGAAACTATTGACCAATTACCTAATCATTTTATTGAAAAGGTTAAATTTTTTTATGAACATTATAAAGATATGGAACCTGAAAAATCAGTAATAGTTGGTAAATCTATATCAAAAGAAGATGCAATTGATATTTATTTAAAATCTAAACTACAATAAATAATATTTATATAATTACAAGTTTTATAAATATTATACTAAAAATTTTTACTGGATATTTTCAGGTTGCTCTCTCCCTCCCATATCAATTTTAATGGATACATGATTTAATGGATAGTGGATTTTATTAAAAAACTATTTAAGAATATAATATCTAGTTTAATTATATAATGGAAAATATAAAAAAACATATGGATGACCATATATGTAGTATTTGTAATAAAAAGTATTCTAGTTATAAATCATTATGGAATCACAATAAAGAATTTCATATTAATAAAAATATAATTAAACAACCAATAACAACTAATCAACAACTTTTAACAACTAATCAACAACTTTTAACAACTAATCAACAAATAATAACAACTAATAATATAACCGAAAATATTAAAAAATATAATTGTAAATATTGTAATAAATTATATAATATTCAACAATCTAAATGGAAACATGAACAAAAATGTACAATTATAAATAAAAATAATATTGAATTAGATAAAATAAAAGAAGAAACAAAACAAAAAGAATTGGAAATAATACTAAAAAAAGAAGAAGCACGAATTTTAAAACTTAAATTAAAACTACAACAAGCAGATAAAGTTGATAATATTACTTTAAATAAACTTAATAAGATGTTATTAAAACATAACAATCGTATTAAAAATTCAACCGTAAATTCTCATAATACACAAAATATAAATAATATACAAAATGTTCAAAATAATTTTCAACTAGTTGGATTTGGAAAAGAAGAAATAACTGATATATTAACTAATAATGAAAAAAAACTAATAATGAATTCTAAATATGGCTGTTTAGAAAAATTAATTGAAATAGTTCACTGTGGTAAATATAATCAGTTCAAAAATGTTATATTAACTAATATGAAAGATAACTATATGTATAAATATGACGATGTGAAAGGTTGTTTTGTTTTAGGAACTAAATCAGAAATAATGAATTCTCTTGTAGATGGCAAGTTATTTGATTTAGATATAATTTATAATGATTTATTGGAAAAAAATAAAATTGATGAAAAAACTAAAAATTGTATTGAAGATTTTGTTAATAGAATTCAATATAATGACGAAAAATTTACAGATATTGAAGGAAAAGAACACCCAAATTATAAACATTATAAAATTAGTGAAATAAAACTATTATTATTTAATAATCAAGATAAAATCACAAATGATATATCTTTATTATTATCTACATAAAACAAAATTATTATCAACATAAAACAATATTATTTTATTTATTATTTTTAGTCCAAACAGAACTTAATAAATGTTTAGTAATAATAGTAGTTGAATTAAAAGCATCTTTATCAGCAATATGAGGATTATAAATATCCATAGGTAATACATTTACTAATTCAGGGTGTTTAAAATAAACATCACTATATAATTTTGGTCCAGTAGCATTAAATACATGAGGTTTATCTTTATTTTTATATGCTTCATCCATAATAAGTAACCAAAAGTTATGTCTAGGTGGACTAGCTAATAAAGCATTTTGAATATGTTCATTTTCTTTATAAGGGCTTTCTGGTGTAGATACTTTATCAGGTGGTAATTGGTCATAAAAGTTTTTAAAACACATATAATCCATATCAGCATATATTCCTCCATATTTATATAAGAAGAAAGGTCTTACCATATCAATTCTTTTTATATTAACATCATAATTTCTAAATACATCTAAAAACCATGGATAATCAGATTTAACAATTTCTTCTAATTCAGTATCATACCAAAACATATGTTTATATTCTGGTTCTGGAAAATATTTATACCATGATTCTAAACATGGTGCCCATGTGTCATGCCATCTAGCTTTATCTTTAGGACAAATATGATGAATTATTTTTGGAATACCTTTTTCAGGAGATATATTTATATCTTGAACAAAATCTCCATATTTAGTTGGTATTTTTTCAAAATCAAAATTTTCAAGAGATTTATCATTAGTGTATAAATAATATAGACAAGCAACAAGTACTATTAATATTAAATTTATCATTAAGATATATTAGATATTTTTTTTATTATAAATGAATTACTATTTTTTATTTTTTAAATTTCTTTAAAAGTTTAGAAAAAGCTTCATCTGCTTCATCTTTTTTTCTTTTTAAGTCAACAACTTCTTTATTTTTTTCTTCAATAATAGAATTAAGACGTGTTACTTTATTTTTATAATTATCAATAGTTGTATTTAAAAAACTATTACTATCTTTTAAATTATTAATTTCATAATTAAGATTAGTAACTTCTAATTTTAATTTAGAAATTTCTTGTTCTGATTTTAATTTATAATAATCAAAGATATATGATGTATGTGAATCAGTTGCTAATTCAAAACAGTTTTTATTTTCAGATTGTGCTATATAAGGGTTAGCTCCTGTATCTAATAAATATTTAGTAATATCATTAAATTTTAATTTAACAGCATAATGTAATGCAGTATATTTATTAACATCGTCAATAACAGTATTAATATTTGTAGAATTAATTGCTTCTTTTAATTGATTAATATTACCAGTAACTACTGCAAAAAGGATTTTATTTTTTTTTTCTTGATTTAAAACTGAGGTAATTGATGTAACATTTCTATATAAACTCATAAAATATATAATTTTTGTAGTTAAAAAATTAAATAATCAATTTTTTTTAATTGTAAAAAAATTGACAATTTAAAACATTCAACTGATAAGTTTTAATATTTATGTCAAATTTAGCAGATATTAGCTATCAAAAGATTGAAGATTCTATTATGAAAGTATTAATAACTAATGAAGGGTCATATTTTGCAAATAACAAGTTATATTCTCAAGTATTAAGTGTATTAGATTTAAATACAACATTTGTAGATAAAATTTTTAAATATAAATTTATGTTAGTACTAAAGAGTTTAGAATCAAAATATGACGATATTGTATATGATTCTAAAAAAGAAACAATTATATATGGTAAACAAACATCAACTAAACCAATTATTGAAACTTCAACAGTTAATTATACATTACCAACACCATTAGAATTAGCAGCATATATTATTGATAATAATTTATCAGAATATAAACAAAAAACAATAAATCATGAATTAGTATCAGGAAATTATTGTATGCATGTTCAAAGATTAGTAGATAATGATGAAATTAATTATTTATTAAAAGATAATGAACAACATACAGTTATTACAAGAATAAATAGTATAAATATGTCAAATATATTTTTAGAAAAACTATATAAAAAAATGGAATTATTAGAAGGAATTAATATTGACATTAATATGAAATTAGAAGAAAATAATAAAATTATTAAATCCCAAAGAGATAAAATTATTGATTATGAAATTAGAATTGATATGTTAGAAAAAGATATTTTAAAATTTTATGATAATACTAAAAATACAAGTGTATATCAATATATTAAAAATAAAGTTTTTAAATTATTTGATTATACATATGGTGTTGAAATATTTTTAGTAATTATTCTATATCAAATTGTAAAATATTTTATTTTTTAAATTTTTAATTTAATTATTTTATAATTTTAATTAATGGACACAATAAAAATTATAAAACCGTTTTTTTATGAAAATAAAAAAATATTATTAACATATACACTATTTGTTTTATTATCATATCCTATGGAATCAGTTATAATACCAAAAATGTTTAGTCAGTTTTTTAAAACAATTGAATCAGGATTAACAAATGAAAAATTATATGAATTTTTAAAAAATTTTGTATTGTTAATGACATTTACAAATATAGCACAAACAATTTGTTCAAAATTAGATACAATAATAATACCAAAATTTAATGAATATACAACAAATAAACTATTTGGGAAAATATTAACATTTTATGAAAATAATTATGCTGATTTAGAATTAGGTAAAATTTTATCAAGAATAAATTCATTACCATCGGTAATAAGAGAGTTAACAACAGATTTATTTAATTGGATAGTACCAAAATTATTTACAATTGTAATAATTAATTTGATTTTTACATATCATAATAAAACATTAGGTTTAATATCTTTTATGTTTTTATTTGGTATTTTATATTATAATTATAATAAATATATAGAATGTATAGAATTATCAAATAAAAGATATTTAACATATGAAGAAAAATCAGAATCAGTTCAAGATAAATTATCAAATTTATATGCAATATATTCATCATCAAAAGTAAATGATGAAATAGAAGATTTTAAATTAATAACACAAAAATTTAAAAATAATCAAGAAGATGCAATGTTATGTGCAAATAATATAAAAAACACAAATAATATGTTAACATTAATTTTCTTTATGTTTATGTTATTTTATACAGCAGAATTAATGAAACAAAATATTATAGACCACGAAAAATTAGTAGCAATATATATGATGTTAATATTTTATGTTCCTTGTTTAAATACAATGATAACATATTTACCAGATTATACAAATCATATGGGTATAATATCAAGTGTTAATGAATATATTAAATTAATAAATGTTGATATTCCAGAAAAACAAAATATTAATATTAATCAAGGTGAAATAGTAATCAAAAATTTATCTTTTGGTTATTCAACTGATAAAAAAATATTTGATAATTTTAATTTACATATTAAATCAAAATCAAAAATAGCAATAGTTGGTCCTTCTGGAAATGGTAAATCAACATTAATAAAATTAATTATGGGTTATTTTAAAATACCAGATGATTCTATATTTATAGATGGTCAAGATATAAATAAATATAATTTAGCAAGTTTAAGAAGTCAAATAAGTTATATTAATCAAAATACAAAATTATTTAATAAAACAATATATGAAAATATTCAATATGGAAATAATATGACTAGAGAAACTATTAATAATTTAATAAAAAAATATGAATTAGAACAAATATTTAAAAATATTCCAAATGGTTTTGAATCAAATGTTGGGGTTAATGGTGATTCATTATCTGGTGGACAAAAACAATTAATTCAATTATTAAGATGTTATAATAAAAATAATAAAATTATAATTTTAGATGAACCTACATCAGCATTAGATTCTACAACAAAAGAAGCAGTAATAAATATAATAAAAGATATAAGTAAAGATGCTACATTAATTATAATAACACATGATGATACAAATTTAGAATTAATAAATGAAAGTATTAAAATAGTAAATGGGAAAATTGTGTAAAAATAATAAATATGAAAATTGTAAATAAAAAAATTATATAAAAAAAATGATAAAAAATAATGAAATAGTAAATAATAAATTAAATATTATAAAAAATCTATATTATAATATTATGTTTTATTCTGCATTAGGAGATTTTATAATAAAAGAAGATTTTGTTAAAGTAGGACCGGTTGTAAATACAGCTGTAAAAACAGCTGTAAAAACAGCTGTAAAAACAGCTGTAAAAACAGCTGTAAAAACAGCTGTAAAAATGGCTGTAAAATTACCAAGTAAAACCACAGTGATAGGTCCTTCAGATACAGTAACTAAATTTACATGTCCAACTGATAAATATAATTATGAAAATGACTATTTTAATTTTACAGAAGATATTAAAAATAATTTTGAAACAGATACAGAATGTTTAGTATTACCAGGTAGAGTTTGGAATGGTGAAGGTAAAAGAAACTTTATAGTAACAATGGCTGATCCAGGTTGTTCAGAAAAAAATTGTAATTCAACAGGAAATCATGGTTATGAAATTTTTTTAATGAATCCCAATCCAGAAAATACAATTTTTGTTAATATAATAAAACCAAATTTTTTTTGTATTGTTAACACATCACAAATGCAAAAAAATGGTAAACTTAAATTTCAAACAAGTAAAAATAATGATAATTTAAGGTTTATAATAATAAATAATATTAAAGATAATGATGAATTTATTGTTAATAATGATAATATAGGTAATAAATGTAGAGATCCAGATGATGAAGCTAATCCACAAAGATATGATTATAGTTTAGAACCAGAAAATGAAAAATTAAGAGAAATTGAATATGAAGGTAATCCAAGAATTTATGTAATGGGTGATTATTTACCTTGTGATATAAGTAAATTAGATAAAGTAACAAATGTATATATATATTTTGATTATGGTTTAACACCAGATAAAACAAATAAATGTTTAGGTAAATTAAAATTACCTCATGATTTTTCTGATGCAGTTAAAGGATTTTATATTAAAGAAAATCATAATGGATTTATATTTGATAATTACACCGCAAGAGCAATAATAATAGATTTTGATCCAAGAGAATTAGTTGGTAGAAATGGTTTTATTACAGTAATTAATACAAAAAAAGATGATGTTGTAAAAAAAGATTTACCAATTGGAAGTATTACATTTAATGATGAAATTATAAAAAATTTATTAAAAAAAATTCAATGTTATTATGTACGTTTTTGGTTAGCAAATATTAATTTTAGTTCAGAAACTGAAATTGCAGAAATAAAATCAAGAAAAGGCCCATATAAATCAATCAGTTTTACTGGAAAACCAAAAATAATAATTTATATACCTCCTCATATTTTTAAACCTGTTGCAACAACTAATGTTCAAAAAACTGTAACACCTGTTGCAACAATAATGACTGATGATGAAATTAAATTAAGAACAGAAATTTATAAAAATAAAAACTTTCAAACATCTGAAACTTCTGTATTAGATGTATTAGATATATATATAAGTGTTATTTATTAAATCAATATATAAGTGTTATTTATTAAATTAATTTTTTTATTATATTTATAATAAAAAAAATAATGATAATTATTTAAAGAAAATTTATTTTATATAATAAATGGTAAAAGAAACTGAATATTATGATATATTACAAGTTAGTCCAAATGCGAGTACAGAAGAAATATCAACATCATATAAAAAATTAGCAAAAATAATTCATCCTGATAGAAATAGAAATGACCCAAATGCATCAGAAAAATTTCAAAAATTAAATGAAGCCAATGAAGTTTTATCTGATCCTGAAAAAAGAAGAATGTATGATGATTTAGGAAAAGACTATGATAAAGTACAACAAGGTGGACCTGGAGGACCAGGAGCAGATTTTTTTAGTATGTTTGGTGGAATGGGAGGAATGCCAGGTATGAGACAAAGACAAGAAGAAAAAGAAAATATTATTATGCATCAAACTGTTACATTAGAACAATTATATAATGAAGAACAAATTGATGTTTGTTTTAAACAAAAACATATGTGTTCTCCTTGTAATGGTGAAGGTACAAGTGATGGTAAAACAGCAAAATGTGACACATGTAAAGGTGCCGGTATGGTAGTTCAAGTTATTAGAATGGGTCATATGATTCAACAAATTCAAAGCCCATGTAATAGTTGTAGAGGTTCTGGTAAAAAATCAAATATTGCAAATAAATGTACAACATGTAATGGTAATGGGTTTAAAGAAAAAGATGTTAAAATTAAAATTCCATTAAAAGCAGGATTATCAGAAGGTCAACAAATTCAAATTCAAAATCAAGGTCATCATTTAAAAGATGGAAAATCAGATTTAATTATTGTTTTAAATATTAAACCACATCCAGTGTTTAAAAGAGAAAATGATAATTTAGTTGTTAATATTGAATTAAAATTATTTCAAGCATTATTTGGTTTTGATAAAATAATTGAACATTTAGATAAAAGAAAACTACATATTAGTCATACTGGTAAAACAGAATATAATCAGATGAGAAGAATTCCAGACGAAGGTATGAAATCATTACAAGGTAAAACTAGAGGTGATTTAATAATTAATTTTACATATTTATTACCAGATATTAGAAATATTGAACAAATGAATAATTTACAAGTATTATTAAAATCAGTAGATCATGAAGAATCAAATAAAGAAGTTGAAATAAGAGTATCTAAATCTAATCTAGTTAAAACTTTATTATTAGATTATAGTCAAGAAGCACATGAAGCACAAAATGAACGTTCACGTGCACAATATGTTCATGCAGAACAAGATGGACCTCCTCAATGTGTTCATCAATAATATGTTCATTTATGTTCATTTATGTTCATTTATGTTCATTTATGTTCATTTATGTTCATTTATGTTCATTTATGTTCATCAATAAATTGATTCACAATAAAAATAATATTAATTATATTTTTTTCTAATATATAATTAATATATTATGAAAATATATATACTAAGACATGAAGAAAGAACAAAAGATGCCTCTTTTTTTAGTCCATTAACAAAACAAGGACACAAAAATGCTCAAAATCTTGTTAATACATTGAAAAAATTAAATATAAATAAAATTTATTGTTCACCATATATTAGAACATTACAAACAGTATATCCTTATTCAAATAAATATAATATACCAATAAATGTAGATTATGGATTAGTTGAAATATTACATGAATCAATAGTACCACAAAAATCATATGATGTAGAATTACCTGATTATATGGGTGAATATTTTAATGTAAATAAAAGTTATTATCCATTAATTACAAATAAAGATTTAGAATATCCAGAAAATGATGAAAAATTATTAAAAAGAACAAAAAAAATATTTAAACATATAATTGATACAAATAAACATACAAATAATAATATATTAGTTGTAACACATCAAGGTCTATGTAAAAACATAGTAAATATTAAAAATAAAATAGAAGATTATGAAACAGGTCAATTATCATTAATTTTTAATAATTATGAATTATGTTATAAAAAAGTTTCTATATAATTTATAATATGATTAAATTTGAAAAATTTTTTAATAAAATAAAAGAAAAAAATAGTATTAATAATAATAATTTTTATATATATATAAAAAATTTTATAAATTCTTGGTTTATTTTATTAAATAATCAAGATAAGGAAGTATTATATGAATTAACATTTTTTTTATATAATAGAATACGTTATATATTTAATATAAATTATGATGATAGTATATATCAATTTACAAAAAGTGATAATCAAGATTTAAAAGCATTAGTATTATTATTATTACCATTTATAATAGATGAAAATACAAATATATATAATAAAATAGTTGATTTAAATCAAATTTTATGTTATAAAAATAATTTAAAACAAATAAATAAACAAATTTTAGAAGAAAAAAGAACAGATGTAATAAAAGAATATTTTAAATATTCTAATTTTGCAGTTGGATTATTAAATGAATATAATGATACATTATTAGATTTATATCCAAATAATGAAAAATTGATTTGGACAGTAATACATCATAATTTTATGAGTTTATTAGAATCATTAAATCAAATAAATGGTAAGTTATATATAAATTGGATAAATATAACTCCAATAACATTAGAAGAATATAAAGAGAGTGTTATTTATAAAAACACAATAAATAATTTAGAAGAAACAGTAAATAAAATATTAAACTCAGATAGTATTTTAGATTATAATGGTTTATATATTGGTGAATTTTATAATATTTATAGAAATATATTTTATGAATCAATTAAACAAATAAAATGGTTAATTTTTCCATTTACAATTAATAATAATAAACAATATATAATTCAATATATTGATAATATATTTGATATTGATGATATTTATAATTTAAAAGATTCATCATATAATTTAAAAGATTCAAAATATAATTTAAAATCATTATATTTAAATTTTTCAGAAGATGAGTATAAAATTTGGAAAACAATAATTGTTTTTATGGTAAATAATTATTCAGCAAAAAATGTTATAAGTATGGAAATAAAAAAACCATTTTTATTAAATCAAATAAATGAAGAAAGTAATGACGATGATTATAATTATACAATAAATAATATAATAAACAAAATAGAAAATAATGATATAAATATATTTTTAGAAAATATAAAAGAAAAGTTATTAATTGATTTTTTTAAAGAATCAATAGATGAATTAAAATCAACATTTTATTCAAAATTTTTATTTGATGAAAATAAGAAATTATACAAAAAATTTGTATATGTAAATAAAAGTACAAGTTTAAATTTAAAAAATTTATATAATATATCAAAAACATTATCACATAATAATATTAATAATAAATTTGAATTATTACCAACAAAATATAGTTCTTTATCAGAAATTGAAAAAATAGATTTTTTTAACAAATTTATAGGTAATCATTTATCAAGCTGGTTAAATATAAAAAAAAATTTAGAAAGAGAAAATTCAAGACAACTATCAAATAATGAGTATATTGGAGAAATTAATAATATAAATAGTAATTGGGAAGAAATAAGAATAGATATAATATTTGAATATTTAAGTTGGGGTGGAATATTATCTGAATTTAATGTTGATAAAAATTTTGATTTTGATACTGCTAACAATAAAAAAAAATTAAAAGAAGAAATGAAAAATAAATTTAAAAAAAATAAAAAATGGGAAGAAACAAATTATTATTTAACAAATGACAAATTTAGTAAATTAAAATATAGTGAAATTGATGAGAAAACTAATGTAGATATAAAAAAATTAACATATTTTGAGTATTTAATAAATAAAACACAATTTTATACATTTTATGCAATGGATTGGTTAGCTCAAATTAATTTTTTTAATCATTATTTAAATAATCGTATTATGTTTGTAACAGGTTCAACAGGAACAGGTAAATCAACACAAGTACCTAAATTATTATTATATTCATTAAAATGTTTAGATTATAAACAAAATGGTAAAGTAGTAAATACACAACCACGTGTTGCACCAACAACAGCAAATGCCACCCGTATAGCAAATGAATTAGGTCTACAAATTAATGCACCTAATCCAGATTTTAATAATGAACTAACAAAAACTAGAAATTTTCAAGTACAATTTAAACATCAAAAAAATAATCATGTAAAAAAAAGTTGTCCTTATTTAACATTAAAAATATCAACAGATGGGACATTATTTGAAGAAATAGTAAAAAATCCATTAATAAAAAATCAAGTTTATGAAAAAGATAAAAAATCATTTATTTATAGTGAAAAAAATAAATATGATATAATTATAATTGATGAATCACATGAACATAATATTAATATGGATTTATTAATTACTTTACTAAGAAATTCAGCATATTATAATAATGATATAAAAATAGTGATTGTATCAGCAACATTAGAAGAAGATGAGCCAATATATCGTGCATATTTTAAATATATAAATGATAATTTATTATACCCAATTAAAACAGTTGATAGTAATCACTTGTTATTAAATGAACCTTTTTTAATAGATTCAGTTTATTTAGATAGAAGATTTCATATTTCACCACCTGGTAAAGGAACACAATATGAAATAAAAGAAATTTATTTATCAAACAGTATAACATTTGGAGATAATGAGAAAAAAAATTCACAAATAACACAAGAAAAAGGTTATGAAATAATAAATAAAATTTGTTTAGAATCAACAAAAGGTGATATATTATTATTTGCAAATGGTCAAGGAGAAATTATAAAAGCAGTTGAAATATTAAATAGTATATTACCATCTGATGTTATTGCATTACCATATTTTAGTGAATTAAATGATAAATATAAAGATTTAGTTGTAAATATTAATAAAAAAATTGGTTTTATTAAAACAAAACGTTATAATGTTGCAAAAACATGGACTGAAGACTATATTGAAGATTTAAGTGTTCCAAATAATATATATACAAGAGCAGTTATTATAGCAACTAATGTAGCAGAAGCATCAATTACTATAGATTCATTAAAATATGTAGTAGATAATGGATATGCAAAAGTAAATAACTATAATTATGGTATAGATTTAATACAATTAAATGAAGAAAAAATTTCAGAAGCAAGTAGAAAACAACGTAAAGGACGTGTAGGTAGAACATCAGATGGAACAGTATATTATATTTATGAGAAAGGAGCAAGAGAAGATGTTCAGCCAAAATTTAAAATAACACAAACAAATTATGAACAATATGTTATAAAATTAATGAATAAACAAAAACTAAATACAAATAATGTAACAATTCAAAAAATATATATATACGGTGAAGGTTGGTTAAATTATGACCCAAATAACTATATTGATTTTATTATTAGTAAAAAAGTTATAAATGAAAAAATAAATATAATTCCATTAAAATATAAAGAATATTATGATAAATATAAAGATAATATAAATTATAAATCAAATATTATATCTATTATATATAATCAATATAAACAAAACAATTTACAACATTGGAATGAATTATATTTTAATTTTATGAAAGAAGAAAATTTAAGTAGATTTAACTGTTATTTAGATGGATTTGATTTAAATAATATATTAGATATTGATTGTGTATTTTATATAATTCATCCATTTGAAGATAAAATAATAAGAAATATTTTACATATTCCAATTGAAATAAATAATAAAAAAACTAAAATATTTGAGCACGAAGAATTTAGTAAATTATTAAACAGATTAGAAAATAAATTATTATTAGTTAATATAAAACCAGATAGAAGTGTAAATAATAATATTAGTTTTGAAATAAATACAAATAATTATTTTATAACTGAATTAGTAGAATATGTTAATAAAATAACATCATTATCATTTATTAAGAATTTTAATGATGGATTATTAATGTTATATGCACATGCATATGGTAAATTATATGAAATTATACAAATTTTTATACTAATAAAATTATCAAATGATTCTATTACTAATTTATTTATTGACCAAAAATTATTTGATAATCAAAATTATCAAGATAATCAATTAGAATTTTTATTTAATTTAGTAGAAAATATAAAAAAAAATTTTAGTGATTTAACTATTTTTAAAAATATTGATTATAATTATTTAAAAAATAAATATAAATCAAATTATATTGAATTAGCAATAAAATATGAAAATACTAAAAATAGTACAAAAAAAAATATAGATTTTACATATAATTTATATGATAAATTTGTTGAAATAGAAGAAAATGATGAATTATATACAGATAATGGTTTTGAAAAAATATTAAATGTAGACTCAATAATTACAAAAGGATTATATAATGAAATTAATAATATTAAATTTAAAATTAATAATTGGGAAAGTCAAAATAATTTAAAACCAGATATAGTTTTTAATTTTTTAACTACATTTACAATGTATTTGATTGATATATTAACAATAGAAAAAGATTATGATAAAAAATTTGAAGAAATTAATCCATTAAAATTTATAAAAACATATGAAACACAATTTTTAAAAACATTAAATACAAATAATACATTTGATAAAATATTAAAACCATTTATACATGCATATCCTTTAAATTTTGCAATAAACATTGAAAATAATCCATTTTATGTAACATCATTAAAAACAATAATTATTAATGTTGAAACAGAATTAAATAAACATCCATATTTATTTTATTTTTATATTAATAATTTTACTAATCAAGAAGTTTTATTTCAAAAAAAGAAATTACCCCTAATTGATAATGTTTATGAAATACGATTAACAAATAAAATAGATATTAAAATGTTATTAAGTGCATTACCATTTTATTATAAACCATCTAAATTTAAAACAAAATATTTAATAAAAATGAAAGATGATGAAAATAAATTAGATATTGTATATATAAAAAATCAAAAATGGCAATCATTATGTAATAAAATAGCAAATTCATGGTCAAATGAACCACTACCTTTTGAAGGTGCTAATGAATTAGAAATTTTATCAAAATATATAAAAAATATTAAAAAAGAATTACTTTATGAATAAAATATTTATTATTGATTATTTATTGATATCAATTTCTAAATTATCAAAAATATTATTATTACTAACACTATTACTAATATTATTACTTTCAATATCATCATCAAAGTCATCATTTAGTATAGTACAATCTACACTTTCTGTAGTTCTATTATTAATATCATTATAATAATTTTCAATATCATCAAATGTAAAAAATATTTTATATTTTTGATAATTAGAAATTATTTTATTTTTGTTAAAAGTATTTTGTATTTGGTCGTGTTTAATATATATTTTAGATTCAGTATTAGTATTGTATTGTATATTATATGTTTTAATTATTTCATTAATAAAACTATACATTTCATCAAAAAAACTTTTTTCAGAAATATTTTTTTCAATGTTCATAAATTTATCAAATAATAAATGAATAATAATTAATATCTTTGGGTCAAAATCAGAAATTTTATTTGACTTATATATATTTAAAATATTATTTTTAAATTTCATAATACGATAATTTAAACGAAATTTTACATATTGTTCATTATCAAAAAATTTAGTAAAATCAGTATTATCTTTTTGTAAATTATTAATATTATCTTTTTGTAAATTATTAATATTATCTTTTTGTAAATTATTAGTTGAAAATTCAGTTATATTTTTTATTATATTTGATAAATTATCATATTTATCAACAGTTTTTTTACTAGAAATAGAACAATTTTCAAACAATGTATTATATATTTCTTTATTTAATTCATCAGAATTACCAAGACATGCATCATTTAATGAAAGTAAAAAAGATTTATATAATTCTTTATTATTACTTTTTATATATCCTAAATTATTAATAATTAATTTATATCTTTCATTACATGCTGTAAAATTAAATTTTAAATCAAAAAATCCTTCAATATTATAAAAAATTTTGTTAAATATACTTTTAATTTCATAGGATAATATATCAAAATTATTTTTAATTTCTGATTCAATATGATTAATATCAAAATTTGAATTGTTATCCATTAAATAAAATAATATTTTTATATTACATTCATTTATATCTGTTCCTTCTATACTATTATTAAAAAATATAATATCATTATTATTTATTGTTTCTTTAATAATTGTATAAAATTCTTTATTAGAATTTAAATCTTTTATAATATCATATAAATTTTTTTTCATTTCCTTATTTATAAAATTTTGAATATTATTAATATCATAACTTATATTTAATGTGGTCATATTATATGAATATAATTCTTTATAATAATCATCGTATTTTTTCTTAAGTTCTTCTATAAAATTTTTATTTTCATATTTTTTATTATTAGTATTTGTATTATTATTTGTGAAAAAATAAGATTGTTCTTTTAATTCATCATAATTTATATTATATTCTTTTTTTAATTTTTTAATTTTTTTATTTTTACAAGAGTATAATAAATATTTACTATTTGAATTTTTTTTAATACTATCAATTAATTTAAACATTTCTTGATATTTATGTGATTGATATGTTAATAAATATTTATAATTATCTATTTTTTTAACTAATTTATTTTTTATTTTTTCTAAACCATTATCCAACATATTCATAATTTTTAATCTATTTTCTAATATTAAATGATACTGATGACTAGTAAATATTAGTTTATCAATTTCTTTCATTTTAATAGAATAATTAGATGTATTATTTATCATATGTGAAAAGAAATTATATCCCTTTTCATTTAAAGATTTAATATTAAAATAATTATTTTTAATAAGATAATCATAAAAATTTTCAGTAGGTTTTAATAATATTTTTCTAAATGATTCTAAATTTTTAATAGTTAAATTATCTTTAAAAAATCGATAAAATAATAATGAAATTTCTTTATTTGAAAAATTAAGATTAATAATATGATTATATGTTTTTATTAAATCAATATTATGATTAAAAGTTACTTCTAATAATTTTTTTTTTTCATTATATAATTTCATATGTGATTCAATAAAATTATTGATTTTTAGATATGTATTTATATTATTATTTTCAGGTTCATTTATTTCTTGTTTATTATAATTAATAGTTAATCCATTTTTTTCATCATTTATTTTTATTTCTTCTTTATAGCCATATGGGCGTATATTTGCATCTGATATGTTATAATTTTTTCCTAATGCTTCTTGTTTAATTAAATTAGCTAATTGTAAAAATCCTTCAATAAAAGGAGATATATTACTACCAGTAATACAATTAATTCTATCATATGGATTTATAAATTTAACTTTTATTTCTAAACTTTCAGTTTGATTTAATTCAAATGAATAATTTAATTGAAATCCAAATTTTCTAGCTTTTGATATTACTTGTCTTTCAAATACATTTGCATATTCAAAAACTAATACAGTTTCATAATCTTTTACTAAGTTAACACATCTAGAATTAATAATAAATTTTAAATCAATATCTGCAGAGAATTGGTCTTTTGAAATAAAAAAAATATCTTCTTTTTCAATCATTTTATTTAATTCATAAATATTCAAGTTAATATTATTAAATTGGTTTTCTACATCATAATTACAAGTCATGTTAAATTTTGTTTTACTTTCATTTTTTTGTTGTCCTGATAAATTAATATTTATAGGAGTTGCTTTTAATCCACCTCCATATGAACTGTTATTTTTATTATTTTTTAAATAATCAATAGTAACTGATATAGCACCCATTTTTTCCATTAATTGACATAATGTTTTTAATTTATATTCTATTCTTTTAACAGAATATGTTTCAAATGATAAAAAAACTTCTTCTGTTGAAAATTTTATTTTTTTATATAATGTATTTGGTTCAATAATATTTTCTAAAAAATATAATAATTTTAATTTTTCAATTCCAAGTTCTTTTTTTATTTTATCTTTAATTTTATCATATTTTTTATCTTCTGATTTTATAATTTTATTAATAATATTAATTTTACTTAATATTTCATATCTTATATAATAATTAAGATACGTAATTTTAGTTTTTTCAAAAAATGAAATAGATGGATTTAATCTATGAAAAAAGAAATTTGTTGGAAATATTACATATTCAGCATCTAATAAATTAATTAAATTTTTTTTAACATCATTAATATTAATTGATTTCATTAAAAAACTTTCTTCAATTGTTAAATCTTGAGTATCTAAAGTTGTAAATATATCATTATAGATATTAATATATTTATCGTTCATTATATTATATAATATTATATAATATATTTATTTTAAAATAAATATATTATATTATTAAAATTACCTGAATTAAAATTAAATAAATAATAATTAATAATTATTATTTATAAACTATTATTTTATTTATTAGTCATAACGTGATTCTTTTTTTGTAATTTTTATTATTTGTTCAATACTTGAAAAAGTTCCAGTGTCCCGATATCGTGGATATTTATTTACATAATTTTTATTTATAATATCTTGAATAATTTGTGTGTATTTTTCCTTAAATTTTGGTGATGTAAATAAATTATTATTGTAAATAACAAGTGGTTTTTTTGGTGTTAAATATATTTCTCTAATTTTTTCATATAATAATTTAATTTCTATTGAATCATCATCACTATTATCACTATTATCACTATCATCACTATCATCACTATCATCACTATCATTATAAACATTAAAGTCTAATAAATCACTATAATATCCACGTATTGTTGGAAATTCATAATAAGATATTCCATTAATATGTTCTATTTCTAAATAAATATCAATATAAAAATCACATCCCATTAATTATATATAATATAATATAATATAATATATATTTAAATATCTTTTTTACCAATCATATGGATTATATCGTGGTGTATCATAATTATAAATTTTAACTGTAAATTGACCTTTAGATGGATCCATACCTGGAACTGTAATTGTATCACCATCATAAATTTCTTTATTATTTCTATTTTGTAATGGTATTTTTTGTAAATATCCATTTTGTTCAATTCCTACATAATATTCCCATAAATTAGAACCTGGATAAGTTGGTCTTCCATATAATTGAACAAATTTTTCATCAGTATTTCTTGATAAGTATCCAATCATTTGATAAGGATCAGGAAGTCCTCTTGTGGGATAATTAAAATAACCTAATTGTAAAGGTTTATACATACGTTGATAATTATGTTCATATCTACGTTCTGGTGCAGTTAAAGGATCATAAACAACTCTTTTATCACGATTTCTAAAATATTTTAATAATGGTAAATTATTAAACATAGCCCAAGTATTTTGGTCAATATTTTTAGGTAATAATTCAAATAATCTATCTTTATAATTATATTCAAACCCTTCTATATTTTTATCAATAAATTTTGATATAACTAAATTTATTATAATCATTATTATTAAAATTAAAAAATAGTCATAAATATTCATATAATAATATTAGATTTTTTTATAAAACTAAATAATAATTTATAATATATTTAGTTTTATTAGTATTTAAATAATTTATTCTAGGATAAATAAATTTTATTTTACTTTTTAATAAATACGACACTGTTGCCAAATATATATCTAATTCCATATTATCTTCTATTAAAATTCTTGAATTTATTAGTTGATTAAATATATAATTATTTACTTGATTAAATGATGGATTATTAAATTGTGAATCATAAACATAATCAAATAGTTCACGTGATAGTGAATTTGGACTTCTACTTTCATTTTTTATTAACATTGACCATCCAGATATCCATACTTTTGTTTGAAAATCAAAAGTTCCTAATAATTCACATTTACTTTCATAAATAATTTCATCGTCTTTTATAATATTATAAAATTCATAACCAGTTTCAATAGTATCATATTTCATTCTACTTATTTCCATTTTTGTATTTTCTAAATATTTTTTATTCTCATTATTTTGATTATCATAATAATCTAATGATTTTCTAATAAAATTTACTATATTATCATCCATTAAAATAATATAGAAATTGTTTATGTTAAAAACTTATGTTTTTTAAAGTAATCTAAAAATATAGTTACTATTATTATAAAATAGTTACTATATATTTATTGAATTTCTTCCTAAATTATCTATGTGATAAATGGAAAAGGTTTAAAACAATAATATAATTTCTTATATTATCATTTTCTTCCTAAAATTTTCATAATATAATTATTAAATTATATCATAATAAATAGTGGAAAAGGTT
>JACCEA010263597.1_pt1 | contig 21739 bp, 22 predicted proteins | sample 7449851 | NCBI WGS metagenome assembly JACCEA01 (sample SAMN15323453, study PRJNA562643) | freshwater metagenome | isolation source: river surface water | place: USA:Blue River Watershed | collected 2017-08-18 | reverse complement strand
TTACTGACTCTCCCATATCCAGCACAAAAACATCCCCCCCGCTAGCCATTGCACTAGCCTGTAAAACTAGTTGAGCGGCTTCTGGGATGGTCATGAAATAACGGGTTACCTCGGGATGGGTAAGTGTAATGGGGCCACCATCGCGTATTTGTTGTCTAAATAAAGGCACAACAGAGCCAGATGAATCCAATACATTTCCAAATCGAACCATGGAGAAAATTGTTCGGGTGCTTTGCTGATTATTTTCACCATCAAAGTTTATTGCCTGTAAAATCATTTCCGCTATGCGCTTTGTCGCCCCCATCACATTAGTTGGTCGAACAGCTTTGTCTGTGCTGATTAAAACAAAATAGGGCACACCTAATTTCTCAGCAAGCTTGGCACAAACTAACGTTCCAAAAACATTGTTCTCAATTCCTTCGGCAATATTTTCCTCAACCAATGGCACATGCTTATATGCAGCAGCATGAAAAACAATGTGGGGTTTCCAGGTTACAAATATTTTTTCCATCAAGTCGCCGTTTCTGACTGAAGCTAAGATAGAAATAATTTGAGTTGTTAAACCAGGCTGCCCCTCCAATAGCTTTTGAAGGTCCTGCTGTACGGCATATAGAGCGAACTCATTCTGCTCAACCAATACTAGAGTTGTGGGGTGGCATTTCAACGCTTGACGACACAACTCGCTGCCAATAGATCCTCCGGCACCCGTTACCAAAACTACCTTGTTTTCAATATTCTTCGCCAACAAGCTCATATCAGGAGCAACAGGCTCCCTGCCCAATAAGTCCTCAATATCTAAGTCACGCAGATCAGCCGTCTTTACCTTGCCCGAAGCTAATTCAGTAATGCTTGGTAAGGTTTGGACCGATACCTTAGATTGAGAAATGCGTTTTAAGATTTCATTTCTATTTTTTCGACCCAGTGATGGGAGAGCTAGCAATACATCGCTGATAGCTAGTGTTGAGACTAAGTTTGGCAAATCATTGGGACTGTAAATAGGGATGTTATTTAACACTTGACCCTGTAAACTTTGATCATCATCTAAGAATCCCACAACTCGCATTTGCCTGCTGTTTCTTAATGCAGCAGATAATTCTCTTCCAGCTGACCCCGCTCCATAGATTAATACGCGGGGTAAAGAACCAATCCTCAATTGCTGGCGATAAGAATCACCCAGCCAGTGACTCGCAACTACTCTCGAAATGCCAATAGCAATCATCAGCAAGACGGGTTGGATCAATCCAATAGTTCGCGGCACTCCCTGAAAACCCATTGCGGCGATAAAAATTGCATAGAAAAAACCATATAAAGCCACAGCCTTTAGAGCTGCTAATAAAGTTGGCCATCCAGAGTGACGAAAAATTACCCTGTATAGCCCGCTGACAGCAAAGATGGGCAAGGCTAAGGCAAGCGAAGATAAAACAGCAACCATAGGCTCGCCACGCAATGAAACCCAGTAGCCCATGCGCAAATAGTAAGCAAGCCAAATTGTAAAAATACATAAGAATGCATCGACGCCAAAAACAATAATTCTCTTAACTGGCCTTGGCATACCCAAGATTGGCATGATGAATTGATTAAACACTATAAGATGCCTTGGCAAAATTGATTAATGAGATACCCCATCCCGCCGAATGACTTTTAAAAAGGTTAACCACATTATATAAAGATCAAATAGTGTTGACTGCCTATTAAGATACTCTTGGTCATAACCTACTTTTTCCGTCAAACCAAGCTCATCCCTGCCGTTTACTTGGGCCCACCCAGTAAGGCCAGGCTTAAGAAAATCTATACCTAATGCTGTGCGCATCTCTATTAAATCGGTCTGATTAAATAATGCAGGCCTAGGACCGACAAAACTCATCGTACCAATCAAAATACACCATAGTTGCGGCAATTCATCCAGGCTTGTTTTGCGCAGAAACCCACCTAAAACTGTGAGGTGCGAACTAGGATCACTCAGCAAATGGGTTGCTAAAGCAGGGGTATTCGTACTCATTGTGCGAAATTTTGGCATCTGAAATGGCTCATTATTCTCACCAATTCGAGTAGACCAATAAAGTACTGGGCTGCCGGAAGTGATCAGAACACAAAGTCCAACTAAAAAAATTGGTATGGCCAAAGTAATTATTGCAACCACTGAAAATGCCAAATCAATCACACGCTTAAGCCACTGCATGCGTAATTGCTTTCTTGTCTTTACTGTTCGATAAAAATTTAACCATGTCTGAGTAACAAGAGTGCTGGAAAATTTTTCCTGCGCATAAATCTGGGCTTGTTCCCCAAGACGAGTTCTAGACGATTTATCAGAAAGCATCAATAACATCGCTTTATATAATTCCTCTACACTACCAACCGAACAAAGCAATCCAGTCTGGCGATCAACTACTGCATCTATCACACCCGGAATACGGTAAGCAATAGCAGGCAATCCACATGCGGCAGCCTCAATAATGACTGAGCCAAAACCCTCGCGATAACTTGGCAAAACTAATACGTCAGCCGCTGTCATATAGTGCTCAGGAGAAAAAGTGGGGCCCACCCAAACAATATTAGAGCTTAGTAAATCCAAGTTTTGATTTACCAGGGCCTGGATCCCCTCCTCATCTGGTCCAACTATCCACAATACAGCCCTACCGGATACTTGATCGATTTGTTTAAAGGCCTGAATTAAATCCAAGACACCTTTATCTTTACATAAACGCCCGACAAACAAGTAAACACAAGTCTCTTCATTTGCCCCATGCTTACTGCGCAAATGATCTCGTATCTGTGGGTTACTTTTAAATCGCTCCAGGTTCACGCCGGAAATAGATCCAGAGCCTAATATAGATATGCCATTGTTCTTGGCAACTTTCTGATTTACTAAATAGCTGATTTGAGAGGGGCTATCTGCAAAGGTCTTACTGCTAGACAAAACAATCAGGCGATCAATCTTTTTAAAAAAGTTCCTACGCAGACCCTGATAATTTGCCCAAACTTGACCAGTAAAGGTGTGGAAACGATTTGGAGTGCCAGATGCAAGAGCTGCGGTCATAGCTAATAAACCCGCCTTAGGCGTAACACTGTGAATAGCATCAAATCGATTGTTGATGAAAATCCAATAAAGAATCCAGAAAGCTTTTATATCAGAAAATAAAGAGATCTTACGCTCTATAGGAACATCAATCATTTGAATGTTATATGTCGCTAATGCGGGAGAGCAATCGTAAAGACTCAAATTCATGCAAAGTGTTACTTTGTGTTCTTTGGATAGCTCTCTCAAATGCTCCAAGAGAAATCCATTGACCGTAAAGGGAGTAGCAACAACAAAACAAATAGAGCTCATAAAGCTTCTCCATGGGCTTCAATCGCTAAGCTCATTATGAAAAACATTAAGCCCTACTCCTTCTAAGGCCCACTAAAATCTGGCGGCGAAAATGCTTAACGTATGCCAAGGCAATATAAAAAGAGTAATTCCAAAAAGAAATCTGGCCTGTCGACCATAGCTTCCGATAAGTATCCTTAACACCCAAAAAGGACTCCTCAAGATTGGCATTAAGTCCAGCCGAGCCAAAATCAGACTTATAAGAGAACGCGAGAGGCGCATTAATTAGGAAGATGGGCGCACCAGTGAAGGCAATTTGCAACCAAAGTAAGTAGTCCTCAGCTTGGCGTTTGCCTGTAAAGAATCGTTCAGCTAGTGCTGTTTTCAACATCACAGACCGCGTTGGTAAGCAATTTTTAAGCAATAAGGAGTTCAGGGTAATTTTTTTAACGCTCACCTTTTCGACAACTGGAAGATCACCTTCTTTTAGCAATACATTACTTAGATGCCCAGAGAGTACCACCTCTGGATGAGACTCCATCCAACCGTACTGAATTTCTATTTTTTTGGAATGCCAACTGTCATCCGCATCTAAAAACGCAATATAGGGCTGAGTTGCAATACTCCATCCCAAATTCCGGGAGCTACCAGGCCCATCATTCCTCTTCATCTCCAACACCATAATCTTGATTTCACTCTGATACTGGTCTTGAATTTGCTTTAGCTTTGCTATTGTCAAGCCACCATCATTGCTGCAATCATCAACTAAGATAAGCTCAGCTGGTAATAAGGTTTGAGACAAGATTGACTCCACTGCGCGTCCAATAGTAGAGGCGCAGCAAAAGCAAGGAATGATCACCGAAACAGGAGCCTTAGACTTCATCATTGCAAACCATCCGAAGAGACAAAAGTACTCCTTACCCTATTCAACACCTGAGTAATTTCATTGATGAATTTGGCTCTTACATTGCTAGAGGTAAATTCTTCTTTCAATACTTCAGGCTGAGGACCTAAATTAGCAGCATTCATAATCGCGTCCGAAATTGCTTGAGGAGCATTGGGGTCAAAGTAAATTGGGTAATCACCTGCAACCTCTCGCAGAACAGCAAGGTCAGAGCAAGCTAGCGGGGTACCGCTTCCCATGGCCTCCAAACAGACCCTTCCAAATCCCTCGCTAAAAGTAGGATAGACAACAGCATCTACCGAGCCATAAGCTAGACGTAAATCAGCTTGAGATAAGCGCCCTAGAAAATGAATCTTGCCTGATTCAACAAATTCCCTTGGTACGGAACTCAGAAATTGCTCGCTAGACTCTCCAGTAATCAGAAGGATGAATTTCCTATCTTGCCTCCAGATAATTTGTAAGGCAGCTATTAACCCTGAAATATTCTTACGATATTCAATACCACCGGGATACAACAAGAGCTTCTCATTTCCACTAGGATCTATTTTTCCACGCCAACTCATTATTGCCTCTGGAGATGGCTTAGTCTCCAGGAATATTTCGTCCAAAGCATTTGGAATAACGGAAATTTTTTCAGAAGGGACGCCCAATACATTCATGAGCTGCAAACGAGTCGTATTAGAGACGGTCATAACATGACTAGCATGAGTCAAATTAAGTCGCATCATATATAAATAGTAATTTCTGAGATGACTAGGATATAGATGCCCCACCTCAATAAAACAAAGATCATGAATGGTGATAGCGTAAGGAATATTAGGAGGCATACGCACATCAAAATAAGGGGAAAAAATAAAATCTGGCTTTAATTTTTTAACGGCTCTAGGAAAAATCCAATTGTCATAGACAGGATGACGCAGTTGTCTGGGGAGACTAAGGGGCCATTGACATTGAAGTGTCTCGGTCCCAGCAATCTCAACTTTCTTTATGCCCTCGCCACAAGGGGTTAGCAATGAAAATTGATCATCCCTTGAATTTGCAATCCATGCGGGTAAAAATTCAGACACCCAGTGAGATATCCCTCCACCATAAAGTGCTAAATTTTTCGCGTCTATTGCAATATTCATCTTATTTTAAAAATACCAATCTTCAGCGGCGGCAAAATTCTTACCCCCCACGCTATTAATAGATATAAAAGTCCGTATGCAATCGCCATCAGGATTAAACCAAAAAAACCAAGAGACTCAACATAAGTAGATGCCCCAAGCAATCCCCATAAAACCATCACACACGCTAAGGCCATGATAAATCTACCGATCCACAAAGCATCACTTAAATAATCTGAAAAACGTAATTTAATTACTCGTCCAAATACCAGGACGGAAACAATACATCCAATAATATTTGCTATTACCCAATGATGGATAGCCAAATTAATACTGTCGACTTGATAAGCGAACCTTAATGTGATTGCCCCGCTAATGGCTATCGATAAACCCACATACATGATGGATTTAGAAGATTTAAGGGAAATTAAGACTCTTCCGAGGAGCGTAATGATTGCTATAGGAAGTGCTGTAAAAATCGTGGCCTGGAGCATTTCAGCAGTTTTAAGTGCCGCTTCCTGATTAAATGCCCCCCGAATAAAAATAATACTTACTATCGGACTTGCGCACAAATAGGCAAAACTACAAACACCGCCAAGCGCTATCAAGCTAATCTTGATAGCTAAGGCAACTTCTTTATATAGACTGGTTAAGTCATCTTGTTGAACATATGCCATAAATCGCGGCCAAAATACGCTAGCAAGCGATCCAGCAAGAATAGCAATTACGACATTTGTTAGGCTAACCCCATACTGAAATGAAGAAATAATTCCTGAGCCAAAATCAGCAAATACCGCTTTTTCATATAGCAAATAAAGTTGTGTGGCTAAGGCGCTCATTAATAGAGTAACACTTAAATAAAAGTAGCCCCTTCCTAAACCCAATGGCCAAGTAGGTCTATAGGTAATTCTCATCCTAAAGAAAACAGCCATCAAAACGAGTGACGTTACTAATTGGCCAAAGAGGAAGCTGATAGATAATGCATTAATTCCAATCCAGCCACTAAAAATACCAATGCACATTAAAGAAGTGCTTGCCGCTAAAACGCGGGAGACCATCTGAAAAATGACTTTATGAAACGACGTCAGTAGAGCGCCCAAAGTTTCGCTAATGGCCAACAATAGAATGCCTGGGGCTAACCAGTGAAGTTGCCTCATGACCAAGCCTTCCATTGCACTTGATGGAGAACCCCCCAACATCAGAGCACTTAAACTCGAACCGAATACCCAAGCGGCTATCACGCCTAACGTTGCCACAAAGAGCACTAGGGACATCCCCTGAGAGAAATAGGTAGAGGCATTGCGAGGATCTGATTGTCCATATTGATGCACACCTGGTACCAAGGCCTCCTTCAAAGAAGCCAAAGGAAATGCCAACAAGTTCATTAAGGCAAAAGCAACCCAGTAAGAATCTAACTCAGCTGAAGTGCCAAAAAAATACGAAATAATAATTTGACTGGCAAAGCTTAAAACAAAGCCAGCTATCGATAGAATCGTCGTCCAACCAATATTTTTTTTCAGAGAATTCAAAGCAAGAGTCTAGTCATAAGTTATGAAGAGTCTACCGAGGCACTAATTGTGAATTTTTTTGGGCCCTGATCAAAAACTGACAAACCTCTAGATCTGGACTTAATAGCCTGAATGGGGCAGTAACTAGTCTTCGAAATATGGAGTACTTATCTCGGTTATATCCCCAATACTCAATATCAAGTCCAGCCTCATTAAATAACTTTTCGATTTCAGATCTTGTAAAAAATCGAAGATGTGTCTTATCCAATAAACCTCCATCCGGAAGGTAAGTCCATTCACCACGAATAATCAGCTTAAGTAAAAGGTTCAGATTACGAACGTTTGGAATACTCGCAATAATAGTTCCACCTGCATTCAAGCGAGTGACGTAGTGAGCCAGGGTTCCCCATGGATCTACAAGATGCTCCAAAACATCCGAAAAGATAATGCAATCAAATCCAGGCACATCATTCGGAATGCTGACCTCCTCAACACTTCCAATCCAATGTTGATGATATAAATTTTCTAAGTAAGGAGAGGCCTCTGGATTTAGCTCAATGCCATACAGCTGTGCCCTGTGGGTTTTAGCTAGCAATCGACCAATCCCACCGTAGCCACAGCCAATATCTAGGACAGATTTGGCGTCTGGGGGAACAAGGCTAGCCACATCGCTACGTTCGCCGCCGTAATATACAGAATCAACTTTAGATATTTCGCTCATATGGTCTTTTTATTGTTATGGAAAAATGTTTTGCCATTTTTTTCTAAAATAGGCCGTATTGCGTTCATGAAGAGTGTGGGTGTCAATCGTTTTACCTAAATATCGAATATCCACTTTATAAGCGCTAACTCCATGATGATGATAGTGCTTAATAGGGGCTCGAGTATCAACAACACACCTTAACCCAGCAGCCCGAATGCGATAACTCATATCGATTTCTTCACATCCTGCCGGAGAATAATTCACATCAAAACCGCCAAGATCATGGAGCGTTGAAGCCCGCATTAAAAAACAGAAGCCCAATACCGCGTCAACATCAACTGGCTTATCGCCCTCCGCATACTCGAAATGAGCGCAATCCCTCCAGAAAGAACCCGATGGGCCAATTTCACCAATCTTAGGATCGGCTAATAACTGCTCATATAAACTTTCAAGAGCACCTTCTCCAATAGAGACATCGTCATTTAGATAACAAAGCACTTCGGAATCGGCCAGTTGAGCCCCCATGTTCCAAGAGCGTGCAACGCCTACATTCTCGCTATTAATGCAATATCGGGTGACCTGTGGGTGAGACATCACAAACTGCTTTAACTCTGGGTCGTCTCCATTACAAACAATAATAATCTCATGGGGTATGCGTACATTCTTTTGAATGTCTGCCAAAGTATCCTTAATTGTTTGGCGCGGCATAAAAAAACGCTTAGGATTAATTGGGCGAGATAGATTCAGCACCGGGATAATAATGCTGATCAGAGGATTTTCGTTTGCGATATTCATATTGATTAATTAGGCTATAAAAGCTGAATAGAAATTTTCTGGCAGCGTATCTTTTTGTAGATGCGCAGAAAACGAATTTAAAGGTATCCCTAATGTTCGCCTTGGGCTAAGCAAAGCATGCATTCTTGATAATAATTGGGCGGCAAAAATGGATTTTGCAGTTCTTAAGGAAAATTCTTTTGGCCCCGTTAAATAAATCCATGCATGAAAATCTCTTGGAGTGTTAAAGCCTGTATTTACCAGTCTCCAAATCCATGAATCCATGCGCATAGTTTTAGCATTTACCCCAAAAGTCATAGTAGTAGAGTTGGTGGTTCTCCAAATAGTGCTAACGCCTCTAAAGATTTGGGTTACCTCTGATAGAGGCCCCTTAGATACAAGTGGGTTAGTGTTGGGAGAATTAATACCGTACTTATCGGGATGATCATACAAAGTAACGTAGTTAAAATACTTCAATCCCTCCTCTAGAGCTTGGGCAGAGCCTGCTCTATGCAAATAGTCATCCTCAACAAAATAAATTAAATCATCATCCGTCAAAGAGGGAAGCTCGTTATTCAACAGATATTTAAAAGATCCACAATTACCCAAGCTGGTACGCACCAATTTGTAGAAATTTTTCTTTTCTAATAATTCGTAAATCAGATCATCACAGTTATCGGCAACACAGATCATCTTGTAATCAGGAAAATGCTCTAAGAGATTATTCAAACAATCGATCTTAGAAAACCCATCAAGCCTAGGTTTGTCATTTGATTTGCTGGTAATTCTATAAAAAAGATATTTATTCATAGGGTTTACATTGGATATCGAGCAAAGAAATCTCTGGGCCACTACTCGCTTACTAACTTAGGTGAAGCAGTCTCAATCGATTTACCAGCAATCAAACCGCCCGCCAAACAAATCCAAAATATTAGTGCGGCAAAGGTAACAGTGGCCGAAACCTCTGTTGTAAACCACAACAGCAAATTAGCTAACAAGGGATAAAATCCAAGTATTGCCCAGCAGTTTTTTTGCTGTACATAAGTTCTTTTTAGGACAAATAATATAGCCCCTAAAATTATAAAAAACCCGGGGAAGCCAACCGCCAAAATAACATCTAGCCAACCACTATGGCTATGGGAAAGGCTTGATCCCACATCCGACCATCGAACTTTTGCCAATTTTGCAAAGGAATCTTCTATTAACCCATAACCCAAAGGATTTTCAATCGCCAGCTTGATTCCAGCATATGCCCAAGCAGCCCGTTGATAATTGGTTGCAGAAACCATTACTCCGTTTTCATTTAGGGGAAAGTTGTATTTAACTTCGTCCTTCCAATTCGGATACTTTTCTATTTGCAAGCCAATCTTAGTATCTGTAACTAGCGTTCTCCATGAATCATTCTTTTTCACATTCACAATGATTCCTGAAATAAGAATTGCAAAAGCAACCAAAATGCCAGCAATTTTTTTCCACGTTAATCTTGATAGATGTCTTGCGCAAAAGATCATCCCGAAAATAATAAATAACAATGCCGCATACACAATGCCATTTTTAATATTTTGAGCTGCAAATAAAAATAGTGTCCCACTAATGATTAAAATTTGTGCAACTAAACTTAGTAAATTCTTTAGGCGCCAAGAACCATCAATATCAGATAGTCGAATTAGAGATCCCAGCGCAATTGAAAATGCTGGCAGGCAGAAAGCTACATAGTCGGTTTTAGGTACATAAAATGGCTGGGAGAAGCTGTAAACCTGCATAGAAACTGGAATGTCTAATCCATAAACACGGCCAGCCATAGTAAGTGTGTATTTAATAAGGTAAATGATGCAAGGTGTACATAAGCCAAAGTAAATTACGCACCAGTAACGCCCTGACTCATTTGTATCTGAATGAATTAACGACAAACCTAATCCAGTTGCCATGACTGCGCCGATAGCAGCATATTTCCAGATTCGGAAATACTCAACATACTGGAGTGCAAAATCTGAACTTAAGAAAACCAAGTGGAAAGTGGCCCACCCAAACAAGGCTACCATTAACCAAATTGACAGAGCTGATTTTTGAAGAAGTGATTTTCTGTATTGATAAATTGAATAGGCACCAAAGATGGCGCCTGTCACCAAAGCTGTATTACGAAAACCGACTATCTCCGGAAGAATCCACACTGCGTAAAGAACTACGAATGCAGCACATTGGATCCAAATCACCCAACTTGGCAGACTGGATTCTTGGTGTGATGGTTGGGTAATGGTTGGTGTCATCAATACAAATTAGCGGCAATGATTTTTCTGAAAATCAGCGTATGCAAGAACTAAACCTGCATCTAAATCATATTGAGCTTGCCAACCCAGATGATTTAACTTACTTGAGTCCATTTGCTTTCTAGGGGTGCCATCCGGTTTAGTGGGATCTGTCTTGATCTTACCTGTATAGCCAACCACCTTGGCTACTGCATGTGCTAGCTCCAAAATAGTGATATCACTGCCATAGCCAACATTGATATGACTTTCCATCGGTTCGATATTCTGATCGTAGACTGGCTTTGGCATCTCCATCACAAAAACGGATGCAGCAGCCATGTCATCGACATAAAGAAATTCACGTTTGGGAGTGCCCGTTCCCCAAATCACCACTTCTGGTGCATTGCCTATTTTTGCCTCATGAAATCTACGAATCAATGCGGGAATGACATGGCTATTTTCAGGGTGGTAATTATCACCAGGGCCATACAGATTTGTAGGCATAACAGAGCGGTAATCAATACCATGTGACTCACCGTATTGGCGGTTGTAACTTTCACACAATTTAATGCCAGCAATTTTTGCAATAGCATAGGGCTCGTTTGTTGACTCTAACTTACCCGTCAGAAGCGCATTTTCTGCCATGGGTTGTGGCGCAAGTTTTGGATAGATACAGCTTGAACCTAAAAATAGAAGTTTTTTCACACCATGTTCGAAAGCCTGATGAACAATATTGGCTTCCATCATCAGGTTCTGATAAATGAATTCTGCTGGGAAAGTATTGTTGGCATGTATGCCGCCGACTTTAGCTGCGGCCAAGTACACCTGATCCGGTTTCTCTTCGGCAAAAAAATGCGCTACCGCTGCTTGATTGGTTAAATCTAGCTCACTATGCGTCTTACCAACAATATTGCTAAAGCCTTTACTCTGTAAATTTCGGACAATGGCCGAACCCACCATACCCCTATGGCCAGCTACATAGATTTTTTGCTTTAAATCTACAGTCACTATTTACCTACTCCAAAATTGATTTTGGGCATTTAGCTTTCCTTGCCAACTGATACGCTGTGACCATGCTTAAGCAGCAAGGCATGTTGCTTGGCTTGATCAAGATCATTAGCCACCATCTCAACAATCATTTGATCGAGCGTGATTTCTGGAACCCAGCCCAATTTTGCTTTTGCTTTGGCGGGATTCCCCAAAAGAGTCTCGACTTCAGTTGGACGGTAATACCGAGGATCAATTTGCACAATGACGTCGCCCACTTTAAGGGCTGGTGCCTTATCACCATCAATGGCAGCTACGATGGCTTTTTCATTTTCAGCTGCGCCTTCGAACTTGAGTGTGATGCCTAATTGTTTGGCGCTACGGGTAATAAATTCACGAACAGTGAACTGCACTCCTGTGGCAATCACAAAATCTTCCGGTTGCTCTTGTTGCAACATCAACCACTGCATACGGACATAGTCTTTGGCATGGCCCCAGTCGCGCAAGGCATCAATGTTGCCCATGTAAAGACACTTCTCTAACCCTTGTGCAATATTTGCTAAACCACGAGTTACTTTGCGAGTTACAAAGGTTTCTCCACGGCGCTTAGATTCATGATTGAACAAAATACCGTTACAAGCATAAATGCCATAAGCTTCGCGATAGTTCACAGTAATCCAATACGCATACATTTTGGCAACTGCGTAAGGGCTTCTTGGGTAAAACGGCGTCGTTTCTGTTTGCGGGATTTCTTGTACCAAGCCATATAACTCTGAGGTGGACGCTTGATAAAAACGGGTTTTCTTTTCTAACCCTAAGATCCGAATTGCCTCCAATATCCGCAATGGGCCAATAGCATCAACATCCGCCGTATATTCAGGTGACTCAAAAGAAACTGCAACATGGGACTGTGCACCCAAGTTATAAATCTCGTCTGGCTGCGACTCTTGAATAATGCGCACTAAGTTACTGCTATCAGTTAAATCGCCATAATGCAAAATCAAATCACGATGATCAATGTGTGGATCTTGATAAATGTGATCAATACGCTCGGTATTAAAGGATGATGCACGGCGCTTAATACCATGAACAACGTAACCCTTCTCCAGCAAAAACTCGGCTAGGTAGGAGCCGTCTTGCCCTGTAATACCCGTGATGAGGGCAACTTTTTGTTTACTATTGGTTTGACTCGTCATCTTGATTAACTTCTTCCGTATGTATCTTCGAAGCGAACAATATCGTCTTCACCTAAATAACTACCTGACTGCACTTCAATAATCTCTAGGGGCTCGGTACCTAGATTCGCTAATCGATGAGTTTGCCCCTGTGGAATATAAGTACTTTGATTTTCCTTAAGAGTAATAACTTGATCGCCATTGGTAATCTCAGCGATACCCTTGACCACAATCCAGTGTTCAGCGCGATGATGATGCATCTGCAAGGATAAACTTGCACCCGGCTTGACCTGAATGCGCTTCACTTTAAAGCGATCACCTTCATCCACGCTGTCATACCAGCCCCACGGTCTTGCAACTTTACGATGCAAATTCTTCTCTTCCCGCTTTTGCGACTCCAGCTGATTCACAATATTTTTAACATCTTGGCTATTTTTGCGATCAGCCACCAATACTGCGTCTGCTGTTTCTACGATGATGAGATTTTCAACTCCGACCGCGCTTACTAAACGACTATTAGCATGCACTAAAGAATTTTTGGAATTGGTTAGCAAAGTATCACCGCTGGTCACGTTGCCATCTTGGTCTTGTTTGCCAACTTGCCAGACTGCATCCCAAGCGCCGAGATCATTCCAGCCCGCATCTAACTCCACCATCTTAATATTGTATTGACCACCTTCACTATTCGGGCACTTTTCAATCACCGCGTAGTCAATGGATTCGCTAGGAATCGCCATAAACTCTTCTTTGCCTGGACGGATGAATTCAACTCCGTCGGCCTTGTCCTCAGATTTCGCTTGCCATGCTTTTTGTGAAGCCTCAAAAATATCACTGCGATATTCCTTCAAAGCTGCTAGCCATGTACTAGCCTTGAGGACAAACATACCGCTGTTCCAAAGATAGCTTCCATCAGCCAAATAACCTTGTGCAGTCTGGCTGTCAGGCTTCTCTACAAAGCGATCAACTACAAAACCATTATTTTCATCCTTCCCACCTGCGCGCTGAATGTAACCATAACCCGTTTCCGGCGCAGTTGGAGTAATACCTAAAATCGCAATACTTTGTTGATTTTTTTCTACCACCGCGATGCAATCTTGCAATGCTTTAGTAAAGGCTGCAGGATTTTGAATCGTTTGATCTGCCGGTGTAATCACCAAAATGGGGTCTTGCTCTTGTGCTAATTGCTGCGCACAAAATGCAGCCATACTGAGTGCAGGTGCTGTGTTACGACCTACGGGCTCTAACAACAAAGTAGCATGAATTGATTTCATTTCACGCAATTGATCCAGCACTAAAAAGCGATGATCTTCATTAGTGACTACTAAGGTATTACCAAGTGTAATTTTGGTACTGGCAACAGAATTGATGCGCTCTACTGCCTGTTGAAAAAGGCTTTGAGATGAGCCGTCGCCAGAGAGAACCAAAAATTGCTTTGGAAAGCCCGAACGGGACAAAGGCCAAAGCCGAGTACCGGAGCCGCCACAAAGAATGACTGGAATCACTAAAGCCATGAAATTGAAAGCAATGGATATGCTTTTTATAAATAAAACTAGATTTTAAAGGGTTTATAGCCCCTATTTTGCAAAGCTTAGGAATTTATTAAAATCTCAATGAGCGCCAGTCAAGAGCACAATGGCGCTGTGTTGTATGAATTTCAAACAATAACTATAGATATCACTACAGGAGCTATCACTATGAGCAATATCCCTAAAATTAACTTACGCAATTCACTAACTGAATGTGGTCAGTCAATCCGCAAAGAGAATGCCGGTAAGTTCCAAAACTATGGCATCTTAGACTGCAAAGCCTCTATTGCTGCAGGAAAAATCAAATAAGAAAAAACAAAGTTGCCTTCTAGAGCCCTATCTAGGGGGCTTATTGGGGTATGGTTTACCGGTCAGATTGCTGTAAACCGCCCCAGCCAGAATCAATAGAGCAGAGTCCACCATCACTGGGAAAAAGGCATAGCGATAGCTACCAATATGGCCCAGCACCACAATTAAAGAAACAGCTGCAGCTGGTGGGTGCAAACACCGCAATATAAACATTCCGAGAATAGATAACGCAGCAGCTGCAGGCAATGCCAATAATGGCTGTCCAATGAGATGTAAACAGCTAATTCCGGCTAGAGCTGATAAGGTATTTCCAGCAATCACCGCCCAGGGCTGAGCCATAGGGCTGCCCGGCAAGGCAAACACCAATAACGCGCTTGCCCCCAGGGAAGCCATAAGCCACTCATCAATACCGCTTAGTTCACCAAGGTATTTAGCGGTAGTGAACACTAACATCAGACCAATAAAAGCCCCCAATACTGCGCGAATTCTCTCCAACCAACTCACGGGAGGCTGATCGCCGCCCAGATAAAACAGAAGGTGTTTTAAAAAACGCTTATTGGAATGATTCATTCAAATTCCTAAGTGCACTCAGTAATCGCATCGAATAAAAAAGGCTGCCAAAGCAGCCTTTTTACATTCTGAGCCATGTAAAAACTCAGAGTTTGCGCTAGCAAAAGATAAATTAAGCCTTCTTAGCGTAAGCAGAGCACCAGCCTGGGCCAGCCACTTGCTTACCAGCAAACAATGAGCAACCACCAGCTGGAGAGCCTGGTTTACCTTGATACAAAGCGCAGTTATCGCACTTTTGACCAGCAGCATACTTTGGAAATTTTGCTTTATCAACTTTAGAGGCATCTGCTTTGTAACCCAACGCAGCAGCTTGTGGATCTGTTTCAGCAACCATTGCTTGAGCTTGAACCTTGCCATTCAATGCCAAAGTACAGGCACCAGCAGCAGACAAAATCATAAATTGGCGACGACTATTTTTCATGGATTCTCCAAAAATAAATCAGTGATGAGCATGCAAACGCACTGAGTTGCAATGCGTAACTTTGAAAACTGAGTTGATCATAGTGGAGAAGATTTAATCCAGCTACCACTCACATAAGTCTATGATTTATATGGGAATTTAGATGAGAATTGTTCTCAGAAAGAGTGCAAATGCAAATTACTTCCAACCCTTGAGTTTCATGCAGCCAATCCACTGTCGATAGTGAACACCAGACCCTATTTCTGGGTAATCCTCTTGGCACTCCTTTAAATCTTTTTTGTAGATCGCCTTATTGTTTTTAGCTGGATCAGAGTTTTCAGTTGGAAAGCTTTCACAAGCAACAAGATTCATTCCGACTAACACAGTAAAAATTAGAGCTCTGTGGAGAGAGGATTTGCGCATTACTTACCTGCACCCTTAGTAGATATCTTCATATACGAGCCGTGATTACCACAAGCTCGATTGAATGCAACTGCAGATAAGGAGTCTTTTGCACCAATACTGCCATTGGTTGCACTCGATTTTTGAGCTGCTCCACTAGCAATCATTGCATATGAGTTATCAGAGCAATTTGCTGTAAAAATATAGTCCGCTTGTTTGGATAAATTTTTATCTAAGAAGTAAGAACTCAAACGTAGCTGACGAACATTTTTTTTGACGTCTGAAATAACTACTTCGTTATTGATCACTTCGAAAAAAATAGGAGGCTTAGCATTAGTTGTCTCAATGGCCTCTTCTTGCGAAAGACTCATGATCTGCTTATTTACTTTTGTATCGATTACCTCTAATGGTGCTTTTTTAGCGACCGGAGCTGGCAAGGCGCCATCTTGATATAAAAAATAGTTGACGTTTTGATCATCAATAAATTTACGACCACACAGGCGCGAATGTACATAAGCCATAGCAGTTCTGGGTTTTATTTTGACCCAACCAGAGCCATTCACAGGCTTGATATCACCAACCAATGGTCTTTGCGCGAGTAAGTCCTTGGTATACAAGGTTTCAGACCACTGATTATTAGAGAAGCAATCTAATTTCTGCAGATAAGGGCCTACGATAGTGGAATTAAAAGCGGGTAGATTATTTTTTTCTCTTGGCGCAATGTATGCGGCAAAAGATAGAACACCATCCTCATCCTCAATCAAAGAATAGGGATCGTAGAACCAAGATTTTGTCTTAGATTCTGCCAACAAAATCCAAGTGCGATCCTTAAAATCTTTTTGATTTAAAGGCGGAATATAAAAAAATGGGGACTCCATTTTTTCACTCGCTAATGTCTGATAGTCCTGTCTATTTGGACCCATGGTACAACCCACGGCAAATAAAACGGTCAAGATGAGAAGTAGTTTCATCTTCCTATTTTCGGTCAATCAAAGCCAGAAATTCTCTACGCAAATTAGAGTCTTTTAAGAAAGCGCCACGCATCACACTGTTGATCATTTTTGAGTCACGATCTTTTACGCCACGCCACTGCATGCAAAAGTGATCAGCATCCATCACTACTGCAACACCAATCGGCTTGATTTTTCTCTCCAGCATGTCTGCCAACTCCACCACCGCCTCTTCCTGAATCTGTGGACGGCACATGACCCACTCTGTTAAGCGCGAATACTTAGAAAGGCCAATTAAAGCAGACTCTTTGCTAGGCAATACTCCAATCCAAATACGACCCATGATTGGACAGAGATGATGAGAACAAGCACTGCGCACTGTTATAGGCCCAATAATCATCAACTCATTGAGGCGGCTCACATTGGGAAACTTGGTCAAAGTAGGCTGATCAACGTAACGACCATTAAACACTTCCTGGACGTACATTTTGGCAACACGACGACTAGTATTTTTGGTGTTGTGATCATTTTCGGTATCAATGACCAAGCTCTCTAGGACAGCCTGCATCTTTTCCGCAACCTCATCTACCAAACCCTCTAGCTCACCTGGTTGAATAAATGCTGCAATGTTGTCGTTTGCATGAAAGCGCGCTTTTTGCGCCTCAATACGGCGACGGATCACTACCGATAAAGGCAAGCCAGAATCGTCTTTGGCAGAAGCTTTCTTTTTAGCGCTAACTACTTTTTTAGCTGGCTGTTTTTTTGCTGCGGCTGGTTTTTTAGTAGGCATAAGAAATAATCTGTCTCGAATTTTTTTGATTGTTAGGCTTTAAGTAGTATTGAATATTGAAATTCTTAAATCTGGAAAAACATACTTGCTACACAAATGATTCCAATCGACCAAACGATTGATCTAGCGGTTGGCCAATTAGCCACATAGCAAATGAGATAAGCGATTCTTGCTGCAACAAAACCCAGCGCAAGTAGATCAATTCTCGCTTGTGGGGCATTAGCAATAGAAGCAATGATGACGGCTGCAAAAAATAGAGGTAGGGACTCAAACAGGTTGGCCTGTGCTGCATTCGCTCGCGCCCTAAAGCCCGTTTGTTTAGCTAGCCACTCTCTTGGAGAGGCATTGTCATACCCCTCAAATCCCTTCTTAGCAATACCAGCAGCCACATAAGGAAAGAGACCCATAAAGAGAACGCAAGCATAAGCAATTGTCATATTTGAACGCTCTTATTGAATTATTTTGGAGTTTTTTTGGAACCAATACGACTCTCGGTGCCATTGAGTAAATTCTGAATATTGCTACGGTGACGCCATATCAACAAAAAGCAAACAACCAGCAAAGCAATACCCATCGGTTGAAAGCCAAATAAGAAAACAAAATAGATGGGGCCAAAAATTGCGGCTGCCAACGCAGCTAATGATGAATAGCGCATAAACATCGCCACAATAATCCAAGTACTTAGTGTCGCCAAACCTAGGATCCAATTAATACCAAACAAAATACCGCAGGCAGTAGCGACTCCTTTACCGCCTTTGAATCCATGGAATATCGGAAAGAGGTGACCTAGAAAAACAGCTATCACCACTCCACACAGCAGCCAAGAATTTAATGTCGAAGTTAAAGACTCGTCACCCAATAACACTCGCGCAAGCATGACTGCTAAATATCCTTTGAGAGCATCGCCGATCAAAGTCAATACTGCAGCTAATTTATTGCCTGTGCGCAAAACATTGGTTGCCCCTGGATTACCAGAACCATAGGAGTGAGGATCAGGTAAGCGCATGCACTTACTGACCACTACCGCAAAAGAAATAGAGCCAATGAGATAGGCAATGGGGATTAATAGTAAATCGAGTGTCAATTCCATACCGCTATCTTAAACACTTATAGCTCGAGGGAGACACCGATGCTGGACCGGGATGCGATCAAGAGCCCCGTGGATGGTGTTGCTGGTGAATGGATTTGAGCCTTTCCCTAGCCACATGGGTATAAATTTGGGTAGTCGAGATGTCAGCGTGCCCCAAAAGTAGCTGCACCACCCTTAAATCAGCGCCATGGTTGAGTAAATGGGTAGCAAAAGCATGGCGCAAGGTATGGGGTGAGAGCGCCACAGAGATATTGGCCACAGTCGCATAGCGTTTAATTAGAGCCCAAAATGCCTGTCTCGTTAAACCGGTTCCCGTATGGCGACCGACAAAAACTGCATCCGTTGTTTTACCCTCCAACAATGGCGTGCGCGCCTCGGCCAAGTACTTTCTTAGCCACTGACCTGCTTCACCACCAAATGGCACTAAGCGCTCTTTACCGCCCTTACCATTCACCACTCGCACGACGCCTTCGTTTAAACCAAGTGCTACTGTTTTTAATGAAACAATTTCTGAAACGCGTAAACCACTGGCATACATCAGTTCTAGCATCGTGCGATCACGCAAACCTAATGGCGTTTCGATATCAGGCGCATTCAATAACGCCGTTACTTGATCTTCGCTCAATGTTTTCGGAAAGCGTAGTGCTTGCTTAGCAGCTCGCAATCCCATGCAAGGATCACTCTTCACCAAATTGATACGCAAAGCATGACGGTAGAAACGCTTAAAAACTGTAAGACGTCGATTAGCAGTAGTGGCTTTATCCGCTCTGCGATATGCGATGTAAGCAGTGAGATCTTTTTCCGTCACACCATACAGATCACCGCCAGACTCCTTATAGAGCCATTGAGCCAAAAGGAGCAAGTCTCTGCGGTATGCAGCCAGACTATTTTGAGCAAGACCGTCTTCTAACCAGCAAGCATCACAGAAGCGCTCAATGGCTTCTTGGCTTGCTGGAGCTATTGCAGGTGACGCGACATTAGTCACGGAAATTATTAAAACCCAATGGCGCTTCGGTTACTTCTTTTTTAAGTAATGCCATTGTTTCTTGCAAGTCATCACGCTTAGCGCCAGTAACACGTACTGCATCAACCTGAATACTTGCTTGCACTTTAAGCTTGCTGTCTTTAATAATGCGCACTACTTTTTTGGATAACTCCGAAGTAATGCCTTTTTGAATTTTCATGGTTTGCTTGCGCTTATCACCACCAATAGTTTCTGTTTTGTCATCTTTGAGATAACGTACATCCACATTACGCTTCGCCATTTTGCCAATCAGTACATCACGTACCTGACCTAATTTAAAGTCATCGTCGCCAAACAAAATGAGGGCTTCATCTTTTTGCTCTACACGGCTATCAGAGCCCTTAAAGTCGAAACGATTGCTAATTTCTTTATTGGATTGCTCAATTGCATTTTTGAGCTCAACCATATCCGGTTCACAAACAACGTCAAATGATGGCATCTCTACTCCTTCAATAATCTTACTTATTAGGTTTAAGTTCTATTTTTGCGAATTTCTAGAGGCTAAGACCACAATTTCTTGCTGCACACACAAAAAAACTACTCTAGATTCGTTTACGAATAAGATTGTGGCATGACTCGCGCCCCAATTGCGTCCAACCCCGCAAAATTGACCCCAAATTTAGGGCTCAAACACCGCAATACCTTTGGCCTTGATGCCAAGGCCGAATTTGCCTATGACATTAGCGCCCCCGAGCAAATACCAGCAGTGATGTCAGATATTGCTAAACAAAAACTGCAGTGGCGAGTATTAGGTGGCGGCAGCAATGTGATTTTGCCCGATACACTTCCTGGTGCCACCCTACTCATCAACATTCTGGGTCAAGAAATCCTCTCGAGCGATGAAGAGGCTACCTATTTATCAGTTGGGGCTGGGGTAGGCTGGCATGAGCTGGTTGCGTGGACCCTTGAGAACAATATGCCTGGTTTTGAAAACCTAGCCCTGATCCCAGGAACCGTTGGTGCCGCGCCTATACAAAATATCGGCGCATATGGTGTGGAGATCGGCGAATACATTGATCGTATTGAAGCCTTTGATGTCAAAGAACATACCTTTGTCACCCTTCCAAAGGAGGCATGCCACTTTGGGTATCGCGATAGCTTCTTCAAACAAAATCCTGGTCGCTGTATCGTGACAAAGGTCGTTTTTAAACTGCCAAAAGCTTGGCAAGCCCGCATTCATTACGCAGACCTTGCAAAGCAGTTCCCAGCAAACGCAAGTCCGAATCCGGAAGAAATCTTTTTAGCAGTGTGCAAAATTCGCACCCATAAACTGCCTGATCCAAAAGTCATTGGCAATGCTGGTAGCTTTTTCCAAAACCCAGTTGTTCCGAATGAGCAATATGAAACTATTCTCAAGACTTACCCCAACTTAGTTTCTTATCCCGACCTACCTGGTAAGCGCAAGCTAGCGGCAGGCTGGCTAATAGATCAATGCGGTTTTAAAGGCAAGCGCATGGGTGCCGTGGGTGTGTATGAAAACCAAGCATTAGTGCTTGTCAATCATGGCGGCGGTACAGCGCAAGATATTCTGGGTCTCGCCAAATGTATTCGAGATAAAGTACACGATCAGTTTGGTGTGACTCTACAGATTGAGCCCAATATTTTTTAAGAAGTGGAAGATACTTTCGCAAACTGCACTTCTGAAACTCCATTAGCCAAATGAATTTCATAATCCGCTTGAAGTTTTAATTCATTAGAATCACGCACTGCATGCAACTGATCATTTTCTTTACTTAATATCACTGCATATCCACGATCCAAGGTTCTCTGGGGATTGAGCATCTCCAGTTGGGATTGATAGTGGGTTTGATTGCGTTTCCAGTTTTCCATACGCACAGCCCAAGCTTGATTAAGGCGTTGCTGCCAACCTTGTATTTGCTCTCGCATACGATCTGGATTGGGTAAGGCGTGACTGAGTCGTAGCGCCAACTGATCCAAGGTTTGTGCTTCGCGTTCTATGCGTTGAGT
>JACCEA010627225.1_pt1 | contig 21758 bp, 20 predicted proteins | sample 7449851 | NCBI WGS metagenome assembly JACCEA01 (sample SAMN15323453, study PRJNA562643) | freshwater metagenome | isolation source: river surface water | place: USA:Blue River Watershed | collected 2017-08-18 | reverse complement strand
CCTTGTAGGATCTAACTTGTTCAATAACAGTGTAACCTGGTGGAAACATAGGTCCGGGAAATGAATTAAATAACAAATTGCTACAATACCACAGGTGACGTTCACCATCAATGCCAAAGATCGATTGTGGCCCACCAGCCCCTAAATATCGTGATTGCACGATAATATCAAATGGCACAATACTACTCCGAAGCTGTGTAACAAACAGGGAAGTAGTATAACCAGAGCATAGCTTATTGTTTGTGACTTTTGAGTTACCGCAATAATCCCATAAAATTAATTCACCATTCGGTTGTAACCGATCAACCTGTTGAATAGTCGAAATAAGAACAATCTCTCGCTTCCGATCGCTTGAGCATCTGGAGAAATGCATGCTAAGAAATTGAGCCGTTATTGGTTTTGTCAGGCGAGGAAACCCATAAAATTCACCGCAAAGACGTAGTGGAGCATTTTGATTGGAAACTCCTATTGATGTGACCCACACATTTTTCCCTTCCGGTACAGAAAAATTTGCAATCGGATTGTTCACATTGCTGTTTTCAATTTCAGCATTAGGCTTAAATGGATCATATTCAAAAAGCAAAACTCGATCTGTCATACACACCATTAGCTTCGTGTTCAAGCTGTTTCCTCGCATAGCCGTAACCTTAACACCAGATAGCCTAATCGTGTTGATAAATATTTTGCTCATATTCAGTTTATGCCCAGTGTTAGAAATCTCTATTGATGACAACAATGTTGTACCTTGGTCTAATAATCTTGTCCAAGCAACCAACAATTTATTCATACCATGTGGGTATGAAGAGTCAAAATAACTTAAACAACCATAAGTGAGAGTTTCATTAGGTAACGGCATGATGTTGACAGGAAGAGTCAGAGTAACGATGGGAGGGAGAGCTAATTCATAACAACGGTTGCTCATAACAGGAATTGATATAATATCATGCTCCACAATTCCACTACTGGAATTAATAGACCAACCAAGGTTGATTTCATCGAGTAGCTTGGTATCATCCAACTCTCCGGAGAACTCTCGAGGTAGCAGCAAATGAACCTGTCCTGCAAAAAAATCTGTAACGAAGATTGTAGAAGATGAAGACGACGCAACTAAAAAGGTGGGTGCATTGGTCCCTATATTAGATGGTGCAGTATGGAGGAAATGTATTCCAATTGGGAGACTTTATTACACCAGAGATTAGTATGTTACGAAAGCAGCATGAAAACTTTGCTTACCAAAGACGGTATACCACGCATTGCGATGGAATATGCCATAAAATCAAAATGCTCTCGCCCTCTAAACTCAATTTCCGCTTTTTTGTTTTCAACACAAAACTTCCAATAAGGTATTCAGAACAATTAGAAAAGCACAGTTGGGTACAGTTTAAGTCCCCTTTCCAATCTAAATCAGAAGTTGGAATGCAAAGCAAGCACATCGGAACGAGGACAGTCCTAGCATCGGAAATGCGAACAATACGATCTTGTCCGTATGATGCAACATAATGACCTTTCATATCAAAGGAAATCACCTTGATGGTGCTTTGCAACTGAGGCAAGAGCTGCCATTGGATTTCCAGTTCGGTGCTGTATGAATTGCTGGTAGCGATTTCATGCTTGATATCTGCCTTTAACTTCATAATTCGATTCACTGAAGCTCATTTGACCGTTAGGATGATATTCAAAACGAAAATTGCTGCAAAAACAATTGTATTCCAATATTCAAATATAGACTTTGGGACTGGTTGCTTGCGGATTGATTTTGGTTGATTGATATAGTTTCCCGATTTGCTTTGGCTTATAGAGGAATTCACTAAATCTTATGCAATTGAATTAATTACTTTAAAACTATTGAAGAAGTATTAACTCAGTAACTTTCTTCTCCATCAAGTACTTTTTCTTCATACTCATTGCGTATTTGTGTCATTAGAACCGGATTTTCATGGATATCTTTGGGTATTCTTCGACGATCTAAAGATAGCATAGATAGCAGTGCGTGAATCTAAAGCAACTTCGAGCAACTTTGCGAACAAATGAAATCTTCAGAGACATAGTTGCGAGCTATTAGTCCCGCAAATGTATATGATAGTCTTGTGTAGTTGAAGTAGATTCTTCGAATAGTAATAGATTGTATTAATTTAAGTGGAAAGGCTTGAAGAACACAGTAGATTGGGAATATCTACTTAATATATTGTATAGCTTTAATATAACCGCATATATATTAAGCTCACAGTGATAATTAGGGTAATAAATAATTCCATGTCCTCTATCCTCAATGACTTCTCTGATCCATTCGCGCTGTTCTACAAAATCAGGTTCATTCATCAGACAATATCTCCCACAACATTGTGAAAACCACATTGCAACTGTGATAGGGGGGATTGCGCATCACTCTGCTTTACCTTCTGTTTACATGGTTTGCATTGAAGTGGCATATCATCTCTCTATCTTCCTCTTTCGGACAAATGGTTTTAATTAGGACTCGCCCTCATGTTTTCCCTCTGATCAACCATATAGATAGTAGGAGATATGATACGATTTCAACTCAAAATACGTTAGAGTGATGATCATTCAACACTCAACGCACATTGTTACACAGCATTTCATGAACTATCCCATATCGAATATTTTTCCCACTTGATTGAAACTGGCAATAATATTCTGCCCAGATAAAATGGCAGTATTCTCTCATGAATTTGTTGATTACATTTTTATAAATAGAATAAAATAATAATATAGCATTCCCACCTACAGCTGTATACAATACGAGCATTGACATTGCCACCCAGAAAGAAGGCGTATATATTCCATCGAGAAGTATATTGCAAGATCTAGGATCGGAAATCGGAAGTTGTACAATATCCGGTATCCTTATCTGTCTGAAATCTGGCTGTCCATCCCTGGGTTCTTTCCTTTCCTTTTATTGGTACAATATTGCTATCGTTCACTGCACTTATCTCTCCAAATTTATCCGATGCGTGATGCCGCCAAATGGAAAAAAGCCATGAGAAGCAGAGCCTACCACCACCCACCGGAATGTACTCCGTTGGTTTGAGAATCTACGAATGGGAGCGGTTTTCCGGTGATACGGATGGAGCATCCAGGCATTTGGTTGCCTCTGTGTGGTTTCCTGTAGAGAAAAGTTGCCTCACCGCTGTGTTTCCGGTGGAGGAGGATTTAACATTGCTAATGGATTACAGTTTGGAAGGAAAATACATCATGACAGAACTTTGGAGTAGTCTCAAACAAGTTTCGACGTCTTCATTTCTCAACGAAACTCCTTTTGATCACGCCGCTGGCAGTGTCCCTTTCTTGGTTTACTCTCATGGTGTTGGAATGAACCGCACAGCTGGAATTCTCTGGTGTGAGGAGCTTGCCAGTCATGGTTTTATTGTTTTGTCACTTGATCATGTTGGATTTGCTGCTACTAGCAAAGAAAGCTCTCGTTTCCCCTTTAATAGAGAGAAAGTAATTGCGACACCGATAATGGAGATTCGTACCATATATCATCAAGATATTAAATATGTTATAGATGCAGTGGAAACAGGTGTCTGGAATGATGATATTTCGCGGCTCATAGATCACAAACGTATCGGCATTTTTGGTCATTCAATTGGTGGTGGAGCTGCGTGGCAACTTTTGTGGCAAGACCATCGAATTATGGCTGCTATATCTATGGATGGATTTTTGACAAATCGAGTATTCCACAAGGTTCAGAACAGTGCTGCAAAGCCATTGCTAATTTTATTTGGTGATCAACTTAGTGCAATTGAAGAACCACAATTTTATCCTTCTGAATGTGGACCTGGCTTGATTCCAACTGATGATATGTTTTGCCCCAACCTTATTTCTGTCCAAAAATCTCCGATCAGACCCACTATCCGAGTGTCTGCGCAACTACCCGAAAGTAATGTGGTTAATGTTTCGTTTCCCAACTGCGGACACTTTGCATTCACCAATCGAATATTGCTTAAAGACTGTTTGTTATCTGCTAATATTGATAGTCAGAATGATTCCAAGAGAGGTATCGATGTTGACGTCAACGATGCAGTCGGTACCAGAATATGGGATATATTGGGAGTTGATGGTAACATCAATGCAGAACAATTTATTACATGTGTCCGAAATATAATTATCATTTTCTTCAAACATAATCTGTCATTGAATAATGCTTCATTGCGTTGATGTTATGGCTAATTTTCATAACGTTCTTTACAATATTATTCAAATACGTCTTGCACTGTTCACCATATGCATAAACAACTGGAACTTTTGCTTCACTTGACGTCTTTTTAATTTTTGAAAATGTGCTACTTGGAAACAGAAACCAAATCCTCCAATGTTATCGGTAACCACGCGTTAGTAGTTGCACTATGCGAATATATTACATTATTTTCAATGTAACACAAACTCTTACCAAATTCCCAAACAATTTTCCCTTCTACCTGACGGCCGGCCTTTGGTTTAAAGTCCACATCATTCTTCTCTGCCATCATAGCAATAACATCGCGCAATGAGGTAGAAAGTGTATATTCCAAATAATTTTTTTGCAATAATTCAGCTTTTTTCTTGACATTCTTATCAACGATGTGCTTTCTTATCAAACGGTGGTAGTCCACCTGACGAAGCACGGATTGCAGCACATTTGTCAAATCCATCCTCTTGTCAGAGTACTTATGTTGCAAACGAGCCTCCGCGACATCTTTCATCAAGTCTAATGCTAGTTTAAAGATTGGCAAGCAATGTTCTTCATCGCTCAATACAGTTGGTGGAAACACAGTATGCCAGCCTTCGTACCATCTGCAAACTTCCCCAAAGTTACAATCAGGAAGCAGCAACCAAGATACAAGTGTTCTAAGCCATTTAGGTATTATTTCCCCCGCAAATAAACAACGATATTGATATGAAGGAAGCAATGGTTCCCATTTTTGCAGAACCCCGATAACTTTCAAGCACTGGTTAGCAGGATTTACGACAAAGTCTTTTTGAATGTAATCAAGAAGCTTTGGAATTATCGCCTTCGAAAAAAAGTACTCCATAGAAGTCCCATCAAAGATGGATACCCATGGAGATAGTAAATCGACAGCAGAGCTATCGTGAGCATGCCATATTTTCAAGCAGCTCAGCAATTTCCTTCGAATATCAGGGTAGAGTGGGGATAACTTGGATGCACAAATTGGTAGCCACGGCAAAATCCATGAATGCAATGGATATTTCATATCAATATGCCAGCATTGAATTGCTGCTGATAAACGGGGAATGAGAACTACATCGACCATATCTTGCATAGCTTCATGGGGCAAAATCTCCTTCATAACTTCCAAAATAGCCACACCTTGGTCGCATCGTTGAATGGGTTCCCACTGTGAAGTGAAAAATCTTCTCGTGATTGGAAGGAACTCCCGCTCAACAACATGCTGAAAAGAAGATGAAACTTCGCCGCCAACAGATCGTAAGCCTTTCTCAAAAAAATAATGGGACAACTCCTCCCACAGCTTGAACATAAATCCTACCGAACAAGGCTTTTCAAGAAATGCGTCTTTTAAGGGACACAAAAACTTTTCTACGATCGTTGGTAAAACTTTGATCATGTCGAAGGAATAGAACTCTTTTGGACTTTCCTCATAAAGCATTTGGATTTTTTGAATAACTTCTTCTAATTGTGTTCCAGTAGCGGACTTCAGCTCGACAATTCCATTAATATCCATCATAACCTTTTTCAATTTCTCAATTTTCTTAATTCTATTCTCTTCAACCATATTCAGATGTCTAAGATCCTCAATCTGCTCTTTAATGCGTAATATAGTTTGATCTTCTTGTCCACATCGTTTTGTATCAACTTCGAGTTGCTTTCCGAGGTTATATAGCACTTCAACCGAGAAGTTCGACCTCTGCTTGTCAGGCATAGTGGTATCGGTCAACTCATGAAAGTCATGGATTAACTTAACATCTTGGGACCGCATGTCTATTATGGTACTTCGAGTTGTGCTATTCTCCATTCCCAAAAACTCTTCATAATTCTTCAAAAATGATTCTGTGGTAACCTTGCGTCTCTTTCTGTCATGAGTTTCTTCATAGACTATCTTTCCATTATTAGATCCATTTACTTGCCAACTTTGGTCCAGTTCTTCCAATCCTAAAAGTGATTGTTTCGTCTGTTGTCCTTTGTCATGGTTACCTCTCTGATTGACCTTCTGATTTGCCGTCTCTATTTCACCAAACCCCAGACCGACATTGGTGGGTCTAACTTGGACTTCAATGACTCCACTGATACCATCTTCTTTTGCACCAAGTCTTCCCTTGAAACCAAATTTTTGCAGTAGTTTGGACCCGATTCCCTTGGTATGCTTTTCCCATGACGCGATTGATGGGGCGGTGCCATCATGTAAATTGCCGTTAGAACTCGTCATTCTTTGAATGTCAGATATCCAAACTATTGTATTGTTCGTAGAATGGGTTTTCGCGCTACCTCTAGGTGGTATTATTTTAAATAGTTGGTACTTTTTTTTATTAGGTTGAGTACGGCTTAATTAAAATATCCCGTCGGTATTTTGAAACCAAGCAGGAGCAGAGCAGCACAGGCAGCAGCACGTATACCAGCAGCAGCACAACAGGCGCCAGCCGCAGCAGCACAGTGCCATATTCTACTTTTTTTGTGTGTGGTGGGTGCACAAAAAATAGAAAACAGCAAACAGCCGCCACCACAGCAGCAGTAGCCGTGGCAGCGGCCGATAGCACTGTACCATCATGTTGCCTGTTGGTACAGTATATACCATATACTTCTTATATAACTTCTATCTGGTATCGTGAAAAATGCCACCAAGACAAGATCCACAATTCTTCAGTACTCTACCGGAACCTCAAAGCTGTAATCAATAATCTCGATTAATATCTATTACTTAATCATGGACAGAAGTGCTGGTGCCATTGGTCCTTTCGACCCTAGCCTTCTTGTGATTGTGATAGATTTAGAATCACTGCTTATCGGTCTAAAGATGCAGGATTTTCAACGTGGAAATTTGGATATGAACTTTTTGGTATCATCGTTAGCCGCATTTGTGACGAGCTTTTCATTGATGAATCGAAATAATCGTTTGTGTATTTTGTCCTTCACTAGCTTTGGAGTAGATTTCATCTTTCCTTCCAAATTCTCTTTGAGCCAACACAATGGAGTCTTGAACTTCAAACCATGCCTCCATGAGTTGTATAATGTATTGAGTGAAACTATTCCTTTACTTATCGGTGAATTTCTGAAGAAGGAGTGTGCAATAACTGAATCAGTCAAATCTTCATTGAGAGATATTAGTTTATTGTCTACAACATTGTCGATGGCTATGACTTTAGTGCACCGACAGCGCCAAATATATTCAAATTTAGAAAGTCGTATTCTGATTTTGCAATTCGACAAGGAGGTTCCTCAAAATTACAATTCAGTCATGAATTGTATTTTCAGGTAACTTCACACCCCTGCTTGTCTTGTACATCACTAATACATTTATACTGTGCTTGTATAAATAGCGCCAAAAAGTTGGATACTATGTTAGATGCGCTGATACTAGCAAATAATGATTCTCATCTGTTGCAGGTAATTCTGTCCACGACTTTTCATCGACAGTGCTATTGTATGATGTTTTTCTTTTTTTACAATAGCAAGCGTGCTATCTGACAGGTGGATTTTACAAGAAACATTCTGACTGGCGAGATTTGCAACTCATTTTACAGGCTTATTATGTTGGAGACCGGCGAACACGACAGCTGTTTCAAATGCCTACACAGGTTGGTAGCCAATATCAATTATATCAGCGACTCTTATAATCTCGGGTCTCTCGTACTTAAACATCAGCAAAGAGTGGATTTCAAAGCTTCATGTTACTGCCATCAAGCTCCAGTTGAATTTGCCTTTATGTGCAGCGTTTGCTTGAGCTTGTTTTGTGATGAGCCAGTTGATAGATGCAGTGTGTGTCAAACACCAATTAGGAGAAAATTAAGTTGATCTTGCATGGTATAAGAAACATGTTTGTGTGACAGAATACCCTACAGTATTACAAATATAGTCCTTCAGGAATATTTCCTCTCTTCCTATATAATGTTTTTTCTTTTGCTTTCACGAAATCATCTTGAGTAACTTTCATCCGACGCTCTCTGAGTGCAAGTAAACCTGCTTCGGTACATATCGCTTTAATATCAGCACCTGAGAGTTCATCTTTGCTCATTACGAATACTTCTAGGTCGACATCGTCTGACAATGACATCTTGTCAGTATGAATCTTAAAGATGTTACGTTTAGTCTTAACATCGGGAAGAGGGAATTCAATTTTACGGTCGATTCTTCCAGGTCGAATTAATGCAGGATCCAAGCTTTCAATTCTATTTGTGGCCATGATAACTTTGACGTCACCGCGTTCATCAAAACCATCTAGTTGGTTCAGCAGCTCCAACATAGTGCGCTGGATTTCTCGAGTACCACTGGAGCTACTCTCATATCGTTTGCTTCCTACTGCATCTACTTCGTCGATGAAGACAATCGAAGGAGACAATTCATCTGCAACTCTAAATAGCTCACGAACAAGTTTGGGACCATCACCAAGATACTTTTGAATCAATTCAGAACCAACGACACGCAAAAACGTTGCGCTTGTTTGGTTCGCAACAGCCTTGGCGAGCAATGTCTTTCCAGTACCAGGCTCACCATACAAAATAACACCTTTGGGAGGACGAATTCCTATTTCCTCGTATAGTTCAGGATGAGTCAGAGGTAACTCAACAGCTTCTTTGATTTCTTGAATCTAGAGTTGAAATTTCTGGTTAAAACGACAGTGCGAAAATAAGATAAGCTAAACCCCACACCTGATCGTGTAGGCCTCCAATATCAGCATATGATTCAAGAGGAGCTTTCTCAACCTTCATCACGCTGACCATAGGATCAGAATCGTCGGGCAAAACTCCAATAACCGCGTTCGTCTGCAAAGAAGATATAATGAAGGGATTTTGTACCACTCACAGAAGTTTTTTTTTCACCTTGTTGTGCAATAAGACAGAACATCCTGGTTCTAATAATTCCTTGTTTACAAAAGACATAATACCCACATAGTATTCGGGGCCCATGGAAGATGAAACGATAGCATGATTGTCATCGATGATTTCTTCCAAGGTACCGACCGACATAGGGGTCCCACGTAACTCATCAACTTTTGCCCTGTCATTCTGAATGATAGAAAATTGACACAGCTGAAGGGGAAATATCGCGATCACATACATCGTTTTGTTCTTCCCTTGGTCTTTTGATCTCTTGGTTTTGGATAAATTCCTGTTCCATCAACAAATAATCCTTAATGCGCTCCAATTTCAATAATCGCAATTTGCATTTTGAGGTTGGAAAGACTATACAAATTATAAAAATATTCAATTAACTCCAAAGAATGTTATGGGACACTAAACCTTGAGGAATTTTCACGGCCGCTGCCGCTCCTTTCTTCTTCTTTCTTCTCACAATACCTGGCGCTGGAGGAGCGTTCTTCTTCTTTTTCTCCTCCTTGCTTTGGTTATTTTGATTATTGTCGGCCATGTTCTACTTTACTTGTTAGCAATTTCTTTGTTGCAACTCACAACAAAGGAATCTGCCCAAATTCAGCGGAGTTGTTTTGTTATCTCAAGATTTCCGTCGAAAACAGGCTTATTTTGGGAACTTCTTTATAAAAAAAATTGTACGAACGGCTGGGAACATCCACATTATGTTGCACACCATCTATAAAATAATACTTCTACGTAATATATAAGGCCTACTGTGCGCACAGTAAGGCCTAAACCAATCAATGCGAAGAATCCGCTGATTGGATATTGTATATTTGTTCAAATTAGATTTGTATTTACATAAAGTTATTTATATTAACATAGAACCACTACCGTGAAAGAAATATCTACAATCTACTACTATTTTCACAACTAATAGATAACCAATGATTTGTCTAACCTTTCGTCAGTCTGCTTATCTCACTCATATCTTTCCAGAAGACGAATCGTTCTCCACTAACGAGACGGTATCACAGTTTCGGGGAAAGCAAAGAGAATGTTGATATGAGAACAGTTGCATACACAAGCACATCGCCATATTTATGTCAAATTACAATGAGTCTGCCAACTTCAGTTAGAACAGTGCATGAAAGCAAAAATTGAAAATCCTCGATAAAGGTTTTTTCCCTCTTATTAATTAAACGGTTGGTCGGCGAAGGATACCATACCATACCATATGAATAAACCTGAGTCGATGAGTCTATAAGACATGCGGGTGTTGGTAAAATATATTTGAATTTGCCAACCGAGGTCTGAATGTCTGAATCACACTTTCCAGTGCAATTTGTTGGGACCTCCTCCATTCCCATTGTTTTTGTCCGCCTCTTCTAACGCTTTGGCTTTTGCCTTGAGTTTTTCGCCACCTCCACCTTGTTGGAATGCTTTTGAGCGTTTCTCCGCTGCATTGGCCTGAAAAAGAATCAGTCACCAGCGATAATTAATATGAAATGATTCATCCATACTCGCTTTTCTCTGCGGTCGGCAATTTCTTCTGGAGTTAAAACATAGTCCTCCTTGCCATCATCTACATCAAATTTTCTTTGACCACAACATACGGATCCCATGTTACATTGGATTTATTATTCACTGCAATCTCGGGATGTTAATTAATATATTGTATAACACTGGAAGTAGGTATAATTTTGCAATCAATCCCGGAAACATCATTACAATATGGCTACGCCAGAAGGCGGCTATATTAGGCTGCTGCTAAAAGTATGAAATTAATTGCTTAATTAAGAAGTACTATATGGTATACAAGCATTTGGAGCACCATTCATTATCTTTATTATAAAAAGAAGATTTAGAAAACAAAACTAGAATTCATGCCTTTAATTTATTCGTTTTCATCATCATTCCCACGGTTGTATTCAATAGATGCATCGTCATCTTCATCATCATACATAACCTCGTTGTGCTGCGCTCTCTGCTCGGAAGATAGAGTCTCCGCATCCCTCTCAATATTCTAATTTGAGCAGCTTGTCGATTCTATGGTAAGAGTCATACTGCTTTTAATTGCATTCGACAACAGCTGGGGTCCCCTCTGTACTACCTTCTCGTTCTCTTGGCCTGTATGCATCGAAAGACTTGCGCGCGTATCGTCTCATGGTCAGTACGTCAACTTCATCTAAATACTTTGGAACAGCTGCAACCACTGTCTTGAAAGAGTAATCACAGTTCTTCCTCCCATTTCGTTTGGTATGACAACAATATCTTTCAATCCAATTAAATTCACAATGAAATTTGGCGGAAAATTCGATTTCCATGCCAGCCAGTTCCTTCAGCCAAATTTCTTGATTTTGAAAGTCAGGTTCTTGCTTGAGCATAGCTTCTAGCTCATCTTTTGATTTCCCAGCAACATAACGTCCGGGTTCAGTGAGGATTGTGGTCAAGCCTCTTTGAACTCCTTCCTCAGTTTGCATAGGCTGCAAAATTTCATTTCCATTGACGTCTGTGTACTTGGTGGGTCTCATAGGCTTTATTGCTCTATTTGCTTTTGCTCCTCCATCTTTCTTAATTAAATTACGAGTCAATAGAGCATCGGGAGAATATGTTTGGTGATTGCTGGAGTTGTCGAAATGAAATACTCCCACTTGATTCTCATGAAGGATCTAAAATATTGGAATGGCTTGTATTTCAAATTGTTCGGATAGATTCTCATTATTCCAGTGTCCATCATGATTCTGTCCTAGATGAATGATAATTCTAGTTACCAATTTGTCGTTGTCTACACCATCCCTTTTGTCATTACACATGTCAAAACTACAGCATTCAAACCATTCAGATATATCTGATCAGAAGAATTGAGATTTTTTCATCCCCATCATCACCTTCTTCAACATCATCGCCATCGATTTCTATGACGATTTGGTCAGAATCTAGTGAATACCATGATCCCGAGTGAACCCTTTTTGTTTCGCATTTTCAACATCTACTTGTCTAGACATTTTGCCTTTCAAGTCATCCATTCGGAGGTTCGCAACGTTTTCTCTCTTTCTCTTCACTGATCCTTTGGCTTCGGCATTTCTTTAGATGCAATTAAAATTCAATAATACATTCAAGTACTAATACTTTGATTGAATACCAAATAGTGCATAATATAATAATAGAAGTAGATGTGGGATGGTAATTTTGTCACAACATAAAATTTTGTTTTGCCCTGGGGCGATTTGCCCGGGGCTTTTTCATAACAGCAGGGCAGGGGGTGGGCGCCCATGGCATATATCTACTATACAACCACATCCTCCATCTGGGCGCATCATATTCATACAATACCAAAAATATAAAGGCAGACATCTATTAGTATTGAGTTGATACTGACTTAAGCTGAATGTCTTTATCGGCGGAAGGGAGAAAAAAAACTTGGGAGCGACGGATGGATCTGTGCAAATCCAAGCATAGACCCAAACTCAAGGATTGGTCACGCGATAGATTTGCGTATGAAAGAAATGCGGAGTTTCTAAATCTTCGTTGCGTTGAGCGTGGTGCACTTAGCGTGGGCCGTATTGATGCTCGAGTTTCCGACATACAGGACTTTCGCCGTCTTTTTGAAAACCCTAATATACCTTGTATCATCGAGAATATACCCGTGGTTGAAGATTGGAAGGCCAAAAGTAATTGGCAATTAGAAAATTTGAGAAAAAAATTTAAAGATAGGCTTTTCAAAGTGGGTGAAGACGATGATGGGTATAAAGTTAAAGCAAAGTTGAAATACTTTCTGGAATACATGAAATACAACATGGATGACTCCCCTCTGTATATTTTTGATGGCAACTTTGATGGTGATAAGATATCGAAAAGTTTGTTGAATGATTATAACGTTCCATCATATTTCACCGACGACCTTTTCAGTGTGGTCGGTGAAGATCGTCGACCACCATATCGTTGGTTTCTACTTGGACCAGAGAGATCAGGATCCACTGTCCACGTTGACCCGCTTGGTACATCAGCCTGGAACACCTTAATATCTGGTCGAAAAAGATGGGTTTTATTTCCTCCAAGTACGAGTCGTAATATCGCTAAAGGACTAAATGTGATTCAAAAAGGAGAGGATGATGAAGCCATAAATTATTTCGTTGATATGTTGCCCCGAATTAGAGCGAAGCATGGACATCATGTTGAAATTTACGAACTGATTCAAAATCCAGGAGAAACAATCTTCGTTCCTGGTGGATGGTGGCATGGGGTATTAAATTTGGAAGATACTGTCGCAATTACTCAGGTACAAAATGGAACTATGTCTCTCATTCTTGATTTGATGCTTTGAATCTGTCCTTAGAACTTCTGTTCATATGTCAATTTTGATCGTGTTTGGAGAGCGACACGGAAAGGTCGCAAAAAAATGTCTCAAAAGTGGCTTCGGAAACTTCATGAGGATCACCCTGTGCTAGGGTTGAGGGCAGAAGAGTTGAATAGAATCGATGCTTACGAATGGCCACCAAGAAAATCAAAGAGAAAGAAAACATCAACAGTTAGTGAATCCGACGGAGATGCTGCATCAGTAAAAAAGCTACGTAAAATAGATTGATGATTCCTAACTCCGAAATTAAACTTCTTTAGAATCATCTTCGCACAAGCTTAATACATCCGACAATAGCATACTTGGCCGCAATCATGATGAGGTTGCCAAACTGTAAGGTGTCCACCTTATGAAGAAATCTTGCTCTCTAAGCAAGCCAATAAATGACTTTTCATTTCTGACTTTTCAATGAACTGCGAATGATCTTCTTGCAAATAATCCAAATAGTTTTTCAACTCTTTGACCGATAAATGACAACTCTCTTCAGATTTCAATAAAATTATCAGCTCTTCCATCCGTTCCTTGGACAAAGGATTATTGTTACCATCCGTCCTTACACCACTGGCATCCGGTCCTTTTTTGGGAGAACCGGAATTATTGTACTCGAAAGATCCAAATAACCCACTTTGTTGACCAAGTTTTGTAACCAAATGATCTAGGCTCTGTTGTTCCTCGACAACGTGGTTGTAATACATTTCCCCTAAGATGAGAAGACCTTCTGCACGCGAGTCGCGAGTTTCTTCAGAAACAGAATGGTCATGAAGAACTTTATAGCAAACATTCTTTAATGTTGTTCGTACATCATCTTTCATCACTTCCCACAACAAATATATCCTAATCATAAAACTTTTACAAACCTATAATTGTATTGTTGAATAATAAATCCTTACATCCGCTCAGTAAACTTCTTCGTGGCAGCTTCGACCAATGCCTTTCGTTCCGCTGACGGATTCGGACCATAGAAAGCATTTAAATTGAAATGCATTTCTGGAGGGTTATGCGGGACTCCGTTGCGCTCATCTTCATCTTTTTGTAATTGTTCTGCTTCGGAAACTATTCTTTTCATGTCTAATCCTGATGCAACAACCTTTGAGCCGACAGATACAAGCGATAGCGACTTCGATACAAGACGAAAGGGCTTAGTAACAAGAACACGAATGCGCTCCGTTAAGTACAAATATGCTTTCGCCCGCTCAAGGTAGATGCTGCCGACAAATGCAAGCAGTAAACTTCCCATTTTGTTATCACTTTCCACCATTTCATCACAATCTTTCATCCCCGCATTTTTGAAGCCTTCGAGATCGCCACTGACATAGAAATCAAGTTTTGAGCAAAGAGCTTTTGCGCAAAGAAATTCCCTTTTTCTTTGGCGATACTGAAGAACAATTTGGCCGCGATTGGGTATGCTGTCCTTCTTATTACTACTATCGTCAGTTGCCAATCGAATAAATGTTACCATTTGTAATTCCCCAACCAGCATTTCAAAGATATCAGAACCGAAGAGAAGGGAGTAGAACATTGCAGCATCCAGATTAGGTGTGGATTCCACCATAATCTTCCCCCGACTATCATAATCCTGTCTCAAGCTTTCATCACCCAAAATCTGATACGCTTGACCAATCCGTTGAAAGTTCTCTTTCGCTCCAGAATTATTAGGATTTCGATCAGGATGGTTTTGACGCGCTTTGAGGTAATATGCTTTCTTAATTTCGGATGAAGTTGCTTCCGGCTCAACCCCTAGGATATCGTAAAGTTCACGATCAGCAATAACTTTTTTGGGGCGCTCCATGTCCATGTCCGCGTCATGTAATGTCGAAACACCCCCACTCATTGTACTATTGGGCTGCGTATGCTTATTTATTGAAAATGGTGAAAAATCATGACCATACTTCTGCTTTTGCTGTACATATCTCCGTAAAAATTCATCCTCTGAAACATCGAAGATTTTTTCCTTTTCAATTTCAAGATTATAATTATTCCACTCTTCTGCATCTTCGTCCCAATATTTACCATGGCAACTGTGGTATATTGCAGAAGGTGTTCGAAATATCCCTAAGAGAACTTGCCATAAGAAATTAAAAACTCCTCCACAAATTATGATTACGCCTCCCACCATCCCAAGAGTTATTCCCACAATACCTCCTCCTATCGCACCGCACCAACCACTCTTTTCGTAAGCATCCAATCCAAATTTGATAGGCAAAGCTACAACAATCGCCACTCCACTAACTAAACAGTAGCCCATGGTCTTAAGCCCGGACTTAATTCCACCAAGGACATTACTCGGACTCGCAGGCTTAGTCAAAAGTAGGTTCGATAAATTTACATTGGGAACGGATGGTTCCTGTGGTTTACCATCATGGTAAGAACTACTCTCAGTATTATTTGATTGAGTTGTGCTGTTTTTCATCCCATGTATAATCCTAATTTTATGAGCTATTTTTCCCTACAATGAATGCTCTTATTATACACATACAAAATGCAAATACTATTGTAGCCCGCTCTTAGCCTTTATTAGATGCCACTTAATAGTATTGTCGCAAAACTGTCCCAAGCATACCTTTTAATTTTTAATTTTTAAGCATAATTATTTATTAATGCAAAATTTCGATGCAAAATTTCGAAATGCTCTCTGGCCGAATTGTATTGCTGCTGCGGCAGCAGGAGCGCAGCAGAAGCCAGCAGTAATTAAGGCTTATATCTAGTATATATAGAGAGAGAGAGGGCCTGCTGCTGTGCTGCTCTCTGCTGGCCACACACAACAGCAAGCATCAGCCAGCAGCAGCGTCTCTGCTGTAGGCTTTTTTGTGTGGCGTTCGTTCGCAAGCGCCGCTGCAGCCAGCGGCATCACCAAAAATAATGGCGCCCCCTGCATGTCTGCATGTGTGTACATATATAGGTAGTTAAAATAAGAGCGCCAGATGTTCTTTTTTTGTAATCAATAAAAAACCTTGCGATCCTACATCAACCGTGGAGTGATAACATTATTTAAATCTGGAACCATCTGGAAGAGGTAATGATCTTCTCTCTATTTCCAAATCCTCCTAGTTTATGTTGCTTGCATTTGTTCCATACAGTAAGCATGTCGGTTGCGGGAAATATTCTACTAGCATTGATGATATTGTCAGGTATCATGATCTTTCTGACTTACTCGCCCTCGGACTATACGTATTTCTGGACTTACTGGGTATGATAATTATTTGTTACCTTTCTTTAGCTTTTAACATCTGTTTTAGTGTTTAGTCTTCGTTTTTTTCTCTTTCGGCTACATGATGGAAAAGCTTTTCTGTGCTGACTTATCGTTTGTCTTTGATCCTAACACTGACAACTGGCGCAGAAAAGTCGATCCACAAAGTTAAAGGGCTAGTATTGTCGTTCCTTGGAAGAAAAACGTCAAGGTCCGTCGCAATTGGAAATGTTTTTGTAGAGAGTGTGCATATATAACATACTCTGAATATATATCTAATGTAAACCTTTATATTATCAATGGACCAATAGTGTAATAGAAAGTTCATATGCTCATTTCAAACGATATCTCTGTCTCTCTCTCTCTCTCTCATCAGTAATTACTTCATCTACTAAATCAGCCTTGTGCAAAATGGTGAAGTAATGAATATGCCCCTTGCGGATCAAACATTTACTGCACTAGTCCGACAGCGAAGAGAATAACTTGCATAGGTGTTTTTGTTTGTTAATACTTTAGAGAACATGGATCGCTCAAATCCTGATCCAATTCTTTTAATGATTATAATATAGATACGTCACTATTCGCTACTTACATCACATCTGGCACAACGTGTGCTGGAATAATGGTAAACATTGTAAAACATTTTGTCACCCTCTCTCTCAAAATAGGTTATTGTGAATGCTTGTTTGCCTAATTGTGTTTGTGCAAAGTTGACATATCTAATGCATATGCAGAAAACATTGCAAATTTCTGTCTCTCGCTTCGTTTACTTAAGTACTTTTTGCTTTTTCCTTCTCACAAAAATTCTCATCTCAGCAAGGGCTCCTTCTAAATCTTCGAGCTCTAAGGTTTCATCTTCCTTATTACTTCCACTTTTTGATACTTGTTTTCTCATAAGTGATCTCTGCTGGGCATTATGCAGTATGTCAACCAGCACCTTATCTACTGCCAGGGATAGCAGCTTTGCAACATTATCATCTCTGATTGACAGACCGTTGCATTCTGAGTAATACTTCGTGAGCTGTTCGGGTATTGTGGGCATATATCCTTCTACGCCCTCAATAAGTGACGATATTGAAGGGTTTGGTTGTTCAACATCATCCATAATAAATTGCAATGAGAAATTATGAATTATTCTAATAACAATTCACAACAATACTGATATGGGATAAGAAAAATCGAATCTAATAAACCAGAGCAGTACAATGCTATTTTTAGAAATTCTTTTAATTAATATTAAATTAATTCTAAGTGCTCGCTCCACATTGGGCATGATATGATGACTCTGCTTCTGCGCCTACAAGGTGTGCGTGTGCCGCTCTCTCTGTGCGCCTGCTGGCTGCTCACAGTCGCTTCTCTGCTGTAATAACTCACAACTCTCGCTGCGGGCGGGGTGGGTTTTTGGACAACAGTCACGGCCAGCATGCATTGGAATTGAATTCCATTCTGGATTCCCACCAAATTTTAATATTTACTCGATTTATGGTCATCCGTGGCATTTCACGATGAATTTAGTGGGTATGCAAACAAAAAAACGCTCCCGTCCTAATAAAGGTGATGGAGAGCATCTCCGCAAAAAATGTCCTCAAGGTTGTTCATGTCCTTTCCAACATGAGTATCAGCATAACTTGGAATTCTCACATGACGTTCAAAAGTCCCCGACTACAGTAGCAAGAGGTTGGGGAGAAAATGAAAGGAATTCAAGGATCACCAATATAAACCAAGTGTATTTACCAACCTCCGAAGGTCGCAAGCTTGGTGGCACTAATATTTTTGTGAAGCCAGATCGCTCTCGATTTTTATCCCAGTTTCAATCCAAAATTCATTCAGCAAAATCCATTCCTTCAAAAGAAGCTGTAGTTTATGGAGATCTGTATGAAGTTGTTGACCTAACGTCCATTGAAAATCCTTCATTATCAACACAACTCAATGATCCCGATCTGGTGCAATGCAATTCATGTGGTGCCCACATCCCGATGAACTTATTCTGCCAACACATGGAAAGTCATAATTTTTCAGATGCGACTCAATTTAACAATTATAATCCGTGGGATACCGAATGTGGGGGGAGATATATTGGAGATCGCGTGTTGCGACAGCGGCAAGATGAAGAGTATGAGCAAAGCATCTTGCACGATATCGAACGTCAATCGGCAATAGACCAAGACGAGAGATTGATCAGAGACATGGAAGATATCCGTCAGCAACAAGCTGTCGTAATCGAATCACAGCGAGAGTATATTCGGTTGAAACAGTTAGGTGAGATAGTTTTTATTTTTCTATCCAAATCAGTCATTTATTGGATTTTCGAATTTCTTACTCTACGTAGAAGAACATCAACTTGCGAAGCTGAAGCTTCCTCCCGAGCCAAATGACCTTTGTGGTGACGACCTGGTTAATATTCGCTTTACTTTACCGTCTGCGAAAAAAGTGACGAGGCGTTTTCGAAAAGACTCTCGAATGTGTGATGTATTTGCATATCTGAAAACTTTAGAGGAACTTATACACTTCAAATATAAGCTGAAGACGACATTTGGGAATGTGGAGTTTAATGACAAAATGGTCGATACGTTGCAAGAGCTACATATAACTCAGAACACTAGCCTTGTTTTGGTAACTGTGGATATAACAGATGATCTAATTGGAGAAATTCTCAGTGGAACAGAGGTAGGATTATCTGATTCACCATTGGAACCGCAACGTAAATTAAAAAAGCATGAGAGCTCGTCCAAGTTTGGAGAAATGCATGCTAGCTTTCAAACGTTGTCAATGCCAGGGCAAAGGGCTAAGGGACTTAACAATCAAAGGAAGCGAGTAAGGGATCAGATAGTAGATCTGACTGAACTATAGAGAGTACTAAAGTTGTTGTAATAATGCAGACACATGCATTGTCCGATGCGAATATGATAACCATTGAAAAAAATCTTCTTTAATTACTTGAACATAAAAGATACCATTTTGTGGTTGCCACACAACTAACAATCTAATAATTCACAACTAATACTCTCCATCAACGAAGCAGCACCGCAGTAAATATATGTACTTACACTTGCTTTCCACTTAAGACAGCGTTGCGAACCTAAAATACATGATATATTGCTATGAGATATAGATTTTGTAACACAATCGCAATACTTACCGTCTCCGTCCAAGTTGCAACCTCTTCAGCATCACAACCATTTTGAAGAGCTTCGTCAATTAACTGCTTTACAAAGGGTTGTTCAAACAGTGGTCGAGATTTTCCTTTATAAATTTGTCCCAGATCACCGAGTAAACCAACCGCAGATTTCAGCACTTCACCAGAACGGTTTTGATCTTGTGCACTACGCTTCAAGAAGTCCACGATAGATTCCATATGCATGAAAATTGAATCTTGCTTTTGGGCGGCAGATAAACCTTGAACTATACCTGAATATGCTTCCAAGATTGAATTCCGTAATGTGTTCATGTATTCAATTAAATCTTCATCATCAGTGTTAATATTGACTTCACCAGCTTGCTTCAAGATTTGTAAAATTGTTTCACTGTAACGGTCGAAATCTCCTTCTATAGCCATAGCTAAATCGGCAAACAAACTAATGACATACGGCTTTACAGATCTAACGATTCAATATATATAGCATAAAAAAAGATTACTTGTATTTAGCGCATGACTTACTTATGGAGTGTAGAAGACTTTAGCAATTCCAACAAACTTATGATAATGGCATCACAAAAAGGCAAAATATCTTTACCCAATGCTCGTGCAATATCACCCACTGCCCCTACAGCCACTGTCACAACTTGATACTCCTCAATGCTTTTCAGTCCTGCTTGGACCGCAGGTGCCAAAAAATGAATATATCGTCGAAGTTCCGGTCCAAGCTTTTCAGACAAAAAGCCTACGACCAAAAAAGCATCTTCGTGAGCAACAGCACCTTTAGAATTGAGAACTTGGAGCAACAATTCTACAATTTTGTCACAGTATTTTGCCAATACTGAAATATGAAGCTTCTTAACAATTTCTCCTATAACACTACATAAACAAGACTGAGTATTCATGCGGTCGTTTGAATCCATAGATGGCTGAAATGTTGCTTGTAATCGCACAAGAGCTTCTTCTAACAAACGAATGACAATATCTTGCATGTCAAGTGCACTATTCGCAATCATTCGATTGACTGCCTCATAAGCAGCTGCCTTGATATTGTCATTATCGTAATCATTTTTTGAAGTTATTTGCATTAGTTTGGTTATCATCATTGGCATAAAATGGGATAACACGTTTGATGTTGCTTCACTTTCATCTTCGCATGCCTCGGCCAAATTGTGGACCGCATAGCATGCTTGGGCGACTACTTTTCCGTTACCATCAACCAATGCGTTACCCAGACCCTCCACCATGGCGGGTAATATTTCTCCCGCAATACATTGCTTATGCAATTCGCATATTTTTCCAATTGTCCATGCTGTTGTATCTCTGACTAAAGGAGTTGTATCTTTCAAAGATCCAATCAGTACAGGCAGAGCTTGAACAACTAGAGGAGATATTTTTGCTTCGGATGGGCCATCCAAAATCACACCGAAAGCCATGATAGACGCTTCTTTCAGATGCCAATCATGATTCATAATATTGTTAGTGATGAAAGGTAAAACCAAATCCACAATCTTATCATCAATAGTTCTAGCCATCGCTTCAAGAAGAGCGGCGCTGGCAGTGGCAATATTCCAACTATCATCCTCTGCGTCACCATCTTCTTGCTTTGTCATACATTCGAGCACCAATGGTGCCATGAGAGGAGCAGCTTGTTCGGTAAGTCGCAAATATGAAGAAACGTCCGCTTCACCATCGTCGATATCTTGAAGGATATTGATTTCTTGATCACAAATCGTGTTCCACAACTCAATCGCTTGCATACCTACCGCAGGATCGTCAGAACGTATAACTGCAACGCTAAGGTTGAAGAGGGTTACAGCATAAGCGGCGAGTTTGTCGTAGTATAGATCAGCAATCGTTGCAAAGCACTCAAAAGCTCTTTCGCGAATCTTTACGTGGGAAGCTTGTGTGGCCTCGCAAATGGCTTGCATTATTATATTTCTTTCCCCTTCATTAGCGAAATTCTTTGCTGTAAACTCTAAGGAGTTATTCAATGCAGTCACTGCCGCCAATCGTATCTCTTGAGATTGGGATGTTGCCATACCAATAACGATAGCATTCAGGATTTGATT
>JACCEA011169925.1_pt1 | contig 21774 bp, 22 predicted proteins | sample 7449851 | NCBI WGS metagenome assembly JACCEA01 (sample SAMN15323453, study PRJNA562643) | freshwater metagenome | isolation source: river surface water | place: USA:Blue River Watershed | collected 2017-08-18 | reverse complement strand
GTCTAGGACGGTGGTCTGCGGCGGAGCGGCGAATGCGGACAACGGCATCAGCGTCACCATGGCAGCGGCAAGCACCATACGCATGGGTAGTTCCTTCAAAGAAGAATCGACGCCAGCGGCTAGAGGCGGAGCCGGCCTTGCTTAAGAAGCATGTCGGGCCGTCGGGCATCTTGTCCAGGGTCCTGGGCAAGGCCAGTCTTCGCGCCGACCTGGTGGGCTACACCACCCAAAACCTGTTCTTCTTTGGGGCGCCAGTGGGCGAGGACAACGACGCCGAATCGGCGCCCTCGTCGTATGTGCTGGCCACGCGACTCGGCTATTGGCTCTTCAACTACGTCTTGACCTTTCCAGGTCCGATCCTGAACAAAGCCGCGGCGGCGGCGCTATTGAACCTGACTCGCAATGCGTTTGAGCATTCCGCCGTGCAGGAGTTCGTCAAGCCGGCGCTTTACGCAGGACCGTTCGATGGCGTGGGCCCCTTCTACTGGCGCGCTCAACTAGCCGAATTGATCGACGGCATCGGCGATATCGCCGCCCTGCCCCAACTCAATGGCTTGCACCTCGACCGCGTCGACACCGAAACGCCGGGCGCGCCGGCGTACTACTGCGTGTTGACGGGCGATCCGGTGGCTCGCGCGGATGCGGCCAACCCTACACCTGACTGGATACCGCCTGGCGCCGAATTGACGCGCGTTCGTCAGGAATTGCTCGAAGTCCTGGATCCGATGTTGAGCTCCTGATGAGCAACCAAAGCAACTTGCTCCACTACTGGTCGCGGTGGGAGAACAAGCTCAAAACGCTCGTGAAGTCGCGCAACGCCGAGCTGCATTTTCCAGCCATGCGTCGCAGAGTGGGTAGCCATGACCACGCGAATCCCGATGTCATCACCTTCGAGTTGGAGGAGCCAATCCTGATCCTGGAAGCGCCACAGAAGGCGTCGTCCACCCGACGGACCAAGCGAATGCACATCTTGGTCGACGGTACTTTCACCTTCGGAGAAACGGCAGGGCACCCTTGTTTATTGAGCGCTGGCTGCAACCTCACGCTGTTCGACCCGACGGTGTGCGACGAAGACAGCTCGCTGCGACTGGTCCTCGTCGACGCGATGCACTTTGATGTGGAGACTCCGGACAAGCATGGCAACCTCAAAGGGTTTCATCCGTTCTTCCATGCGCAAAGGGGTATCTCTCACGACGATCATGTGATTCAGCATCTGTTCGCCAAGTACACGGGCCGAACCCCAGAAGAGGTCCACGTCGATCAGTCTGCCAAGGACACGATCGGCCATCCCTCGCTGCGTATCCCAACGCCGCAACTTGACTTGTTCTCGGTGATGACCATGATCGCCGCCGACTGCTTCTGTAACCCAGCGGATGCACCAGCCCCGTCTCCCCGACGAGCCGTGGCCAATGGCGAGACTAGAGCCGAACTGCTGTTCGTCGAATTGCTTCGGTTGCTGACCGAGGGCGCCAATGTCGTGCGAGAAGGTCACACGTCGAAGATGCTGATGCAGCGGGTTGCAACAGCCAACTTGATGTCGGCTGGCCACTGGTATCCGGAGTGCGCCTGAAGGTTGCGCACCTGCGGCCGTCAGGCCCTTCGATCTCAATGCCGGGAGTCAACCGGGAGACCGGGATGCGTCCGCCCGTCTACGTCGGCGCGCTGCGGGAGCCGCATCCCAATCCGCGTCACACCCTGCCCTGAGCTGGCGAGCACGCTTCCACCGTGCATCCGCGCAATGGCTGCCACGATCGAAAGGCCCAGGCCATGGTGCAAGTGCTGACCTTGGCTTCGCGCGCTGTCGGCCCGGTAAAAGCGATCAAAGAGCCTGGGCAAATCGGCCGGTTCGATCGGCCTTCCGTGATTGGCCACGGCCAGCTCCACCCAGCCTTGGGTCGCTGAGATCGACACCACGATGGTCGACCCCTGCGTGGCGTAGCGTGTGGCGTTGCCCAACAAGTTGGACAGAGCCCGTTTCACCAAGCCCGCATCGAACTCGCCTGCAGCATCGCCGTCAATGGTGATGCTCAGGCGCGCGTCGGCCATGGCGGCTTCGTGGTACTCCGAAACCACTTGAGCCAACTCCGCCAAGCTGGACACCCAGTGGCCTTGAGCTTGCTTGCCGCTGTCGGCATGGGACAGGAACAGCATCTCCCGAATGATCCCGGTCAAGCGGCGCAGCTCTTCGAGGTTGGAGCCCAACAAGTCGGCCACTTCGGCGGGATAGCGTCCTTGCAGCAAGGCCACCTCGATGCTGGTGGTCAAGGTCGTGAGCGGAGTCTGCATTTCGTGGGCCACGTCGGCGTTGAATCCTTCCAACTGCAAGTAGGCCCTCTCTAGCCGGTCCATCAAGGCGTTGAATTGCTCGACCAGGGGTTGTAGCTCTGACGCCTGCGCGGTGCCATCCAAGCGCTGCTGAAGGTTGCTGGCATCCAGGCCACGCATTTGCAACGCCAGTGAGTGCAGTGGGCGAAGCCCATGGTGCACCAGGAAGTAGCTACCCAGCGACACGATCAGAGCACCGAGCAGTGATGCGCCCAGCAACGTCGCGCCAAGACGCGCGAGAAATCGATCGTCAGCTTGGGTTGAGAGCCGCATTTGGGCGCGAATCTGCGATCCCGTGGCTTCCCAGTCGGGGAACGAGAACGTGAGCGCACGTTCCTCGGAGACGTCCCAAACACCATGGGTGTTGTCGTAAATGACCGAGCCGTCGTCACGAGCCAGGCGCAAGGCCATGTCGGGGTGACCGGTAAAGAAGTCGTTCAGCTTGTGCTTAAGGTCCTCAATGTCCCGGTCGTGATGGGCTTCTTCCAGAACGTGTTCGACCAAAGCCCGTTTGTGGGCGAGTGAATCGACTTGCCTTTGTTCCATGTCCCAGGCCACAACCAGGTAGACGACGACCGACACCAGGGCCAAACCGGCGAAAGTTTGAATCGCCAACCAAGTCGACAAGCGACCGCCCAAAGACCCCAAGTGCGGGCGCTTCATGCCGTACGCTCTTCCAGCACATAGCCCATTCCGCGCACCGTGTGAAGCAGGGGGCGCTCGAATGGCACATCGAGCTTGGTGCGCAGGCGCCGTATGGCCACCTCAACCACGTTGGTCTCGCTGTCGAAATTCATGTCCCACACCAGCGACGCCAACTCGGTTCGAGACAGTACTTCTCCCTGGCGCCGCAGCAGCAGGGTGAGCAGGTTGAACTCTTTGGCCGTCAAGTCGAGCCGCTGGCCGGCACGTGTGGCCTTGCGCCTCAGGAGGTCCACCTCTAGATCCGCGTGCCGCAATGTGGTGGGTTCGATCTCGCTGCGAGGTGCGGCACGGCGCATCAGCACTTGAATGCGTGCCAAGAGCTCCGGAAAAGCGAACGGCTTGAGGAGGTAATCGTCCGCGCCGGTTTGAAGCCCACGCACCCGATCTTCCACATCGGTGCGAGCCGTGAGCATGAGCACCGGGGTTTGCTTGCTGCGACGAAGCGTGGCCAACAGGCTGAGCCCGTCAATGCCGGGCAGCATGCCATCGAGCAACAGGAGTTCATGATCGCCCTGCAACGCCAGATGAAGCCCATTGATGCCGTCGTGGCACACCTCAACGGTATGACCCGCCTCGGTCAGGCCGCGGCGCAGGTACTCCGCGAGCTTCACTTCATCTTCGACAACCAAGATCTTCATGGCCTGATTCTGAACTCGGTCGCTGGACTTGCATGACATTCCGGTCATCTCGCCAGTGCTCGATCCCGTCCAATTGCTGCGATCTTGACAACCGGTGAAGAGACATGGTTCCCGGCGAAGCGAAGGCCATGGCGCGCGCAGAACAGCAAACAACGCAAGGCGGACAGCCACGCCTTGGCTGGCAGGGAGACGTCTATGTCGGCGAGGGATACGCCGCATACGTGGGGCCGTTGACGCCGACCCCGCCTCATCAGCACCACGCCATTCAACTGATATTCGGCTTGGGAGAGCAGGTCTCGATACGCCATGCCTCCGGCACGGTGTATGCAGCCGCCATTTGGATCGATTCGGGGGTGGCCCACGCGATCGACAACGCGAGCCGCCGAGCCATGTTGCTGTATCTGGAGCCGAGCGTCGGCGCCCTGAGTTCCGGCGCGGCTGAGCATGGCGTGACCGCTATCCAACTCGGCGTCCGATCACTGGACGGATGTCCACCCTGGGGGCGGGTGTCCGAGCTGGCTGGAGCCCTCGCCGTCGGTGTGCCCCAGGTGGAGGCCGTGGTGACGGCGTTGCAGTCGTTGGCCTCGGTCCGGAACGCGGAACCGGAACCGGCACCGCCTGCGCTACGTCGCATGCTTGATCGCCTGCCCGACTTCTTGCCCGGCCCGGTCCGGCTGGAGGCGCTGGCTGCCTCGGTGCACATCTCGCCAAGTCGACTGTCCCACCTGGTGCGACAACACTTGGGCACGACTTTGCGGGCCTATGTGCGATGGCTTCGACTCAAGACGGCCGCGCGCTGCCTGGCCGGCGGTGCCACCATCACTGAGGCGGCGCATGCCGCTGGATTTGCAGACTCGGCCCACATGAATCGGGTGTTTCGGCGTGCGCTGGGTGTCGCGCCATCGTCGATCGCCCGCAATGTCCGATGGCATGTCGTGCCTTGAGCGAACGCCGGCCTGGCGGCGCCAATCGTCGCCGCCAGGTCGGATGGATCAAGGTCGTTTCAGCCAGGCTGGGGGGGCGGGAACCTCTTGTTCGACAACAGCGGCCCGGAAGGGCTCGCGCAGTTGATTCAGGTAGTGCACTGGGTAGTCGGGACGGCCGCCGATACCCAAGTCCCGTGTGCGAACGCGTGCCTTCTCGTCATCAAAGGCCGTGCCCAAGAGGTGGTCCCAAGCGTTGAAGAAGAAGCCGAAGTTGACGTCGCCGGCACTGCCGTACTTGAGATGGTGAAAGCGATGCACCGGTGCAAAGGCGAACACATGGCGCAAGGGGCCCAAGCGCATATCCACGTTGCCGTGCTGCAAAAGCAGCTGGATCAGCGTCGCAAAGGCCACGCCCAGCACCACTGAGGTCGGTGCGCCCAGGAGCAGCAGTGGGGTGAATCCTGCGGCAGCTTCCACCAATTGGTGCAGGGGATGCTTCATCAGCCCGTTGAACCCGTACATACGGCGAACGCTGTGATGCACGGCATGCAAGCGCCAGAGTAAAGGCCAGCGGTGACTGGCGAAGTGCATGAGCGTGATGCCGAGGTCGCAAATCACGATGGCCAAAAGCAGTTGAAGCAGGAACGGCGCATGGCTCGGCCAAGGGTTGACCGGCGTGATCCTGCCCGCCAAAGCCGAAGCCAGTCCCCAAGCTTGCAAGCCGAACAGGTTCAATGACTCGTTGGTCAAGGCGTGCGCGACATCGCGCTGCCGGTCGCCTTGAGACGCATTCCATGCCCGGTCATAGGGAATCCAGGCCTCGGCAAGGAACGACAAGATCACTGCGCACCCGGCCAAGGGGATCAACCACCATGCCGGTCGCGTGGGGTCACTGAGGATCCAGGCAGCCCCGCCTACGAATCCAAACCAAAACAGAGGGGCGTAGAGGAGCTTTGTCAGATGGCGCATGTCGGGTTCCGTCGCAGTGCGCCGATGTTGGGCGCCTGCTCGGTGTCCCGCTTGAACAAACGGGCTGACCGTCCTTGACTGTCACGAACGGATGTCAAAACCGTAAGGCAATCGCCTGCATTCTGTTGGCTCCTGATTTCTACATTGAACTCACGGTGGCTTGATGGGCTGCCCGCTTGACCGAAGTTCAACCCCTAGGAGATCCAACATGTCCCTCGCTCTTCGCACCATTGCTGGTACCGCACTGATTGTTTTGGCTGGCGTGGCACACGCCAGCAACGGGTACACGCCCAAGCCCAAGCCGGCGGCCGACGACGCCAAGGCCGCCACAAGCGAGCAGGTCAAGGCTGACTTGGCCAAGTCCGCGCAGGACGGCTCACAGCCCGCCATGAACAAGGACGCCGGCAACTCCGCCAATCCGGGGGGCACCGGTGCGAAGCCGCGCACCCGGGAGGAGGTCTTGGAGGAGCTGCGTCAAGCGCAAGCCGATGGCTCGTTCCGTCGCATCCGGACCAACCGTGGCTTCTGACCTGGTGCATGCCGCTCGCCATCAACCTCACGCTGGCGGTGCGGCATCGGCGGTGCCATCGCGCCATGATTGACGCAGAGCAATCAATGCAGAAGCTTTGTTCGTAGGATCTACATCGGCTTCGCGCCGCCCACTGCCCATGCGCTTTCGCCTTCGCTCACAGACACAGACCATCGTCGTCCGATGGTTGGTGGGCGTATGGCTCTTCGCGGTCGTCCAAAGCTTGGCCCACGCCTGCGTGCTTCAGCAGCGACACGCGCACCTCAATGCGACGGCAGTGGCGGCCGATGCCTCCAATGCCTCCAATGCCTCCAATCGCTCCGATCACGAGCACGACCATCGCGGGGCCACTGACGATGTCGACGTGAGCGATGTCCTGTGTCTGCGGACCTGTGATGACGCGGAGTCGGGTGTCTGGGCGGCGAGTACCAATTGGGTGCCCGACTTGGCCTTGATGACACCCTTGGTCTTCAGGCCTTGGAGTGACTTGTCGCCTCCGGTCGGGTCCGACCAGGTCGAGGGCCCATCACCTCCCGGGGGCCCTCCTCCAGCCATTCGATTTCTCAGACTGAATCGGTGAACTGCGGCCCTCTGCTGCACCAACCGTCCGCTTGTTCGCACGTCCGCGCACCCCGCAGGCTGGACATGAGGGCCATCCCGTTCAGAGAAGGAATCAATCATGCTGAGTACCACCAATGTCCTTGCCCGCTCGGGCATGGCGCTGAACTTCGCCACCGCTGACCGTTCGGCGGCATCTACCCCTTCGTCTCTTGCCCCGACTCGCCCCCAGTCGAACGGGGTGTTGCTGGCGGCTTCGGGCTTTCCGTGCGCTACCGAAAGGACCGGCCGGAGCCAGGTCGACCTGGCCGCAGGGCAGGCGCGAGCCTTGCCTGGCCAGGAGTGAGCACGCCATGAAGCATTCTTCGTCTCATCACGATCAATCCCCCCCGAGCTTCTGGCGCTCGCGCTACGCGGTCGGACTCCTGATCATGGGCGCAGTGGCCGCTTGGTACTTTTGGGCGGAACATCGCGCGCACTTGCTTGGCGCCCTGCCTTACTTGATCTTGCTCGCGTGCCCGTTGATGCACGTCTTCATGCATCGTGGCCATGGCGAGCACCAACCCCATAGTGACGAAAAGTCACAAGGAGATCGACCATGAGCGTCAGTCCCAGTGACTATGGCCTTTGGGGCTTGGTCGTCCTGAATTCAGCGGTCTTCATCCTGTTTGCGTTCAGCTTTTTCAAGCCGCAAACCACACAAGACTGGCGCAGTTTTGGGGCGTTCTCGGCCTTTGTGGTGGCCCTGTTCGTCGAGATGTACGGGTTCCCGCTCACGTTGTACCTGCTGTCAGGCTGGTTGCAGACACGCTACCCAGGGTTCGACCTGTTCTCGCACAACGCGGGGCACCTGTGGTCTACCTTGCTTGGAACCAAGGGCGACCCGCATTTCAGTGCCTTGCACTGGTTGAGTTTCGCGCTGCTCGGCGGCGGCTTCTGGCTGTTGTCCAACGCATGGCACGTGCTCTATCACGCCCAGCGTCGAGGGCGCCTGGCCTTGGCCGGGCCGTATGCCCGCGTGCGCCATCCCCAGTACGTGGCCTTTGTGCTGATCTTGCTCGGATTCCTGGCGCAATGGCCCACGCTCCTGACCTTGCTGATGTTTCCGGTGCTGGTGTTCATGTATGGACGCCTGGCACGCAGTGAAGAGGTGGAGATGGAGTCGCGATTCGGCGATGAATACCGTAGTTATGCCGAGCGCACACCTCGGTTTTGGCCTCGTTGGCGAAGCCACTGAGCGCGTCCCTTCACCGACCCTGAGTCGTGGCAAGGGGGCCTTCACCTCCTTGACCTTTCCACGATGGGAAGCTCGACATTGACCCTCGCACAAGCCCAGATCGGACACCTCATGGACACAAAAACGACTCGCCCCCACTTGGATGGCGCCGACCACCACCATGGCACGTGCGCAGGGCACGCCGCGAAACCGGCTGCGACGCTGCCCGCGCATGAGCATGAGCATGGGAATGCCCACGCCCACGCTCATGCGCCGTCTCATGACCCCGGCGCACAAGGGCACCCACCTGTGACCGTGGTAAACGTGTCGCCGCCGGCGGTTGATGCTGTCTACACCTGCCCGATGCACCCGGAAATCCGTCAGGACCATCCGGGCAACTGCCCCAAGTGCGGAATGACCTTGGAGCCCGTGCTTCCCAGTTTGGAGGAGGACGACAACCCCGAGCTGAAGGACTTCAGTCGGCGCTTCTGGTGGAGTCTTCCGTTCACGGTGGTCGTGACGGTTTTGGCCATGGTGGGTCATCGACTGAATTTGTTCTCGATGGGCACGCAAAGTTGGGTGGAGCTGGTGCTTTCCTTGCCCATCGTGCTCTGGGCGGGTTGGCCCTTCTTCAGTCGTGGCTGGGATTCGGTGATCAACCGAAGTCCCAACATGTGGACCTTGATTGGTTTGGGGACCGGTGCCGCCTTCGTCTACAGCGTGGCAGCCACCGTGGTGCCGCACTGGTTTCCCGCAAGCTTTCAGGCCATGGGCCGGGTGGCGGTGTACTTCGAGGCGGCGGCGGTCATCATTTCATTGACCCTGCTCGGCCAAGTGTTGGAGCTCAAGGCGCGCTCGCAAACATCGGCCGCCATCAAGTCCTTGCTGGGCTTGGCACCCAAAACAGCGCGTCGCATCGAATCGGATGGCAGTGAATCCGATGTGCCACTGACCCACGTACACGTTGGGGATCGTCTTCGTGTTCGACCTGGTGAGAAGGTCCCGGTTGACGGTGTTGTGCTTGAGGGCGCCAGCGCTGTAGACGAGTCCATGCTGACCGGAGAGCCGATCCCGGTTAGCAAGCTGATTGGGGACAAGCTCATCGGTGCCACCCTCAACACCAGCGGTGCCTTGGTGATGAGGTCCGAAAAGGTCGGTGCGCAGACTCTGCTTTCGCAGATCGTGCAAATGGTCGCCCAAGCCCAGCGGTCCAAGGCCCCGATGCAGCGCATGGCCGATCGCGTCGCGGGGGTCTTCGTTCTCGCGGTCGTGGCCATTGCCCTTGTAACCCTGGTGACTTGGGGCTTCTTTGGGCCGCAGCCCAGCTGGGTCTACGGACTGATCAACGCCGTGGCGGTTCTGATCATTGCGTGCCCCTGCGCACTTGGCTTGGCAACGCCCATGTCCATCATGGTGGCCACAGGCCGAGGGGCGACCAGCGGGGTACTTTTCCGCGATGCCGCCGCCATCGAGCGCTTGCGGGAAGTGGACACTTTGATCGTCGACAAAACGGGCACCCTCACCGAGGGAAAGCCGAGCTTTGAGCGGGCTCTGGCGATCAACGGAGTTTCGCCAGATGAGGTGCTGCGCTTAGCTGCGAGTTTGGACCAAGGCAGTGAACACCCCTTGGCGGCGGCCATTGTGGCCGCGGCAAAGGCCAAAGGGCTGCCCCTGTCGTCAGCAGCAGACTTTGAGTCCAGCTCCGGGATTGGGGTGCGTGGGCGGGTCGATGGCAAGTCCTTGGCTCTCGGCAACTCGGCGCTGATGGCTCAAATCGGTGTCGACATTTCAAGACTGCTGCCCCAGGCGGAAGTGCTTCGCACCAGCGGAGCCAGCGTGATGCACCTCGCAGCAGATGGAAAGCTCTTGGGTCTGCTGGCGGTGTCCGACCCGATCAAAGCGACCACGCCAGAAGCCTTGCTGACCCTGCAAAGAGCCGGTTTACGGGTGGTGATGGCCACTGGAGATGGCTGGACTACTGCGCGGGCGGTAGGAACGCACCTGGGCATCCTCGAGGTGCATGGCGAGGTCAAGCCGGCGGACAAGCTCGAGTTGGTCAAGCGTCTGCAGGCCGAGGGGCGCGTTGTCGCGATGGCCGGCGACGGCATCAACGACGCGCCGGCCTTGGCTCAGGCCGATGTCGGGATCGCAATGGGGACTGGCACGGACGTGGCCATGAACAGCGCCGGGGTGACTCTCGTCAAAGGCGACTTGCGCGGTATCGCCCAAGCACGCGTTTTGTCCCGTGCCACCATCAGCAACATGCGACAAAACCTCTGGTTTGCGTTTGCCTACAACGCCCTGGGCGTGCCGCTAGCGGCTGGCCTGTTGTACCCGTTGACCGGTTGGTTGTTGTCACCCTTGGTGGCAGCGCTGGCCATGAGCCTGAGTTCTGCGTCGGTGATTGGCAATGCGCTGAGACTGCGGCAGGCCGAGTTGGACCCCGCCGGATCGCCTCACTGAGGCGCCTCCGTCAGGCCTCCCTCGCAGTCGCGATCGCCGTTTGACAATGGACAAGGTCTGGGTTGCGTCCAACCTGTACAAAAGCACCGTGAAGCTTTTTCGCATCCTCGTGCTCCTGCTCGTTAGTTTGGCGGTGCCAACTTACGGCTGGGCAGCGGTTCGCCCGGTGCTGCCCTGCTCTATGGGGGCCGAGGTGCATGACACGGCCGATATGGCGCTCGGTGACGATGGACTCGATACTTCGGCCGAACACCCGGGCCACGGGAGCTCTTGCCCGCACGGCTCGGGTTGCTGTACCGATAGCGCTGCGATGGGGCAGCCGTGCAAGCCGGGGCAGGCCTGCCAACCAGGGGTCGTGATCGCGACTGGCAGCGATAGCAGCGCGCCGTCGATGGTCACGACTCGCGGCGTGGCAGCCTGCCCCGACCTTGGTGGAGAAGACGCCCAGCTCTCTGGGTGGTGGCGCCCACCGCGCCACACCTGACGCCGTCGATGTAGGCGCCGGCCGGATCGGCCGGTTTTCAGGTGCGCCCGCCGTGAATCGGCGTGCGCGACTCCCCAGGCTCATCATGAAAACATCCCTCTTCCCGAGGCCGGCTGCTGCTTTGGCCATTGCATTCGCCTGGACGCTTGCTTTTTCGCCTAGCGTTAGCGCAGCCGCCCTCAGTCTTCAACAAGCCCTGCAAATGGCTCAACGGGATGCTCCCAGTTTGGCTGCGATCACGGCGCGGATCGATGCCGGCCGCCAGGCGGCGCGCAGTGCCGGCGAACTTCCCGATCCGAAATTGAGCTTCGGTGTCGAGAACTTCCCTGTGGGCGGGCCCGACCGCTTCAGTTTGTCGCGCGACTTCATGACGATGAAGCGACTGGCTTGGATGCAGGAGTTGCCCAACTCTGCCAAGCGTTCTGCTCGCGTCGCGGTGGCGCAAGCCAGGGTGGCGCGGGCGGAGGCCGAGCACGCGGTGGCCCGAACAATCGCACGCCGCGAAGTGGCACTTGCTTGGATTCGGCGCCACGCAGTCGAGCGCCAGTTGCTGCAGCTCGAGGCGCTCGAGCGCGAGAACGAGCTGTTCCAAGCGGTTGTGGCAGCTCAGTTGTTGGGAGGCAAAGGCATGCCATCCGATGCGCTGATGCCTCGCCAAGAGGCCGCCATGCTTGTGGAACGCCGCGACGAGCTGGGAGCGCAACGCGCTCAAGCTGTGGCGCAGTTGCGCCGATGGATCGGCGACAGCGCGCTGGACCCCTTGGAAGGGGCCGTGCCGAGTTGGGACTTGGAAGAGGACGGGCTAAAGACCCGCTTGCACGAGCACCCCGACTTTTTGGTGGTCGACGCCATGTCGCGAATGGTCGATGCCGAGGTTCGCGAGGCCGAGTCCATGAAGAAGCCGGATTGGGGTGTGGAGCTCGCTTACCAGCGTCGCGGCCCGGGATTTGGGGACATGGTGTCCCTGATGGTCAGCGTCGATCTGCCGCTGTTTCCCAAAAACCGCCAGGACCCACAGATCGCGGCCAAGCTGGCCGAGCGCCGCGGTGTGGACGCCGAGCGAGACGCCATGTTGCGCGAACACCAACAGATGCTCTCCAGTGACCTCGCCGACCTCCAGCGCATGACCCGTGCCGCTGCGCGAGCACGCGGTGAACTCCTTACGCTGAGCGAACAGCGAGTCGATTTGGCGTTGGCGGCGTATCGCGCTGGGCGGGGTGTCTTGATCGACGTGGTCGCGGCTCGCCGCGAGAGAGCCGATTTGCTCCTCAAGACCATCGCCATGGAAGGCGACCGCGACGCCATGGCCGCACGCCTGCACTTCAGCTACGAATCTCAAACGCAAGGAGCTCAGCCATGAGCATGCCCAACCCCTCTTCCAAGATCCGGCGTCCGGCCTTGACCTTCCTGGCCGGTGCCGTCTTGCTTGCTATCGGCGTCAGCGCCGGCCTCTGGTGGGGCCAACGGTCCGCCCCCTCACATGGTGGCGTGGGTGCCCAGCCGACGGCCGCGAGCGCGAGTGTGAGCGCTCCGAGCGATCGCAAGGTTCTCTACTGGTACGACCCAATGTCGCCCAACACGCGATTTGACAAACCTGGCAAGTCCCCCTTTATGGACATGCCCTTGGTGCCGATGTACGCGGACGGCGGCGATGGAGAGCGCACCGTGAAGATCAGTGCCGCTGTCGCTCAAAACCTGGGTGTCCGCTTGGCCGACGTGACGCGGGCGAGCGCGGCCCAAGAAGTGCGCGGCACAGGCCTGGTGACCTTCAATGACCGCGACGTGGCCGTGGTCCAGGCGCGTACTGGAGGCTTCATCGAACGGGTACCACCATTGGCCCCAGGTGACATCGTTGCGGCTGGCGCGGTATTGGCCGAGGTCTTGGTTCCCGAGTGGGCTGCGGCACAGCAAGAGGCCATGGCGTTGAAGCGCCTAGGACAGCAAGACCTGCTTGACGCGGCCGTCGAACGCATGCGGCTGTCGGGCATGCCCGACGACTTGATTCGAAAAGTGTTGAGCACAGGCCAAGTGCAAAGCCGGATCGTGATCACCAGCCCGCGTGCCGGCGTCATCCAAGAATTGGACGTCCGCTCAGGCATGACGGTGATGGCGGGTGCCACCCTCGCTCGAATCAATGGCATTGGCTCAGTCTGGTTGGAGGTTGCGGTGCCTGAGGCCCAGTCGGGGCAGGTGCGCGTGGGCCAGTCTGCTCGGATTGAGCTAGCGTCGATGCCTGGCGAGGTCCTTGTCGGCAAAGTGTCGGCGCTGTTGCCCGCACTGAACGATGCGGCTCGCACGCTGCGTGTGCGGGTGGAGTTGTCAAACCCCGGCGGACGCTTGCGTCCGGGTTTGTCTGCTCAGGTGTCCCTCCTTGGACAGCCACAAGACTCCGCCTTGTTCGTGCCAACGGAGGCCGTGATCCGAACCGGTCAGCGCGCGCTGGTGATGCTGGCCCTGGAAGAAGGTCGATATGTCCCTGTAGAAGTCACCCTCGGGGGCGAGGTGGGCTCGCAGACGGTCATCAAGGCTGGTTTGAGCGAGGGGCAAAAGGTTGTGGCCAGCGGCCAATTCCTGATCGACTCCGAAGCCAGCTTGAAGGGCGTTCGTCCACGCCAAGATGCCAGTCCCAAGGGTGCGGGCACGGAGGCCCTTTTGCACCAAGCCGAGGCTGTAGTGGAAGGCGTGCAAGGGTTGGAGATCACGCTCCGACATGGCCCATTCAAGAGCCTCAACATGGCAGGCATGACGATGACGTTCCCTTTGGCCAATGAACACGCTGCGCATGGCATTCAGAGGGGAGACCAGGTCAAGGTCAGCGCCCGGCAGACTGAGAAGGGGTTGCTGATTGTTCGCGTCGAGAAGCAAGGAGGGCAGCCATGATTGCCCACTTGATTCGATGGTCGGTGGCGAATCGATTCCTGGTGCTGCTGGCGACCTTCTTCGTGGTGGCCTGGGGGGTGTTGGCCGTTAGGAACACGGCTGTAGACGCGCTGCCCGACCTGTCGGATGTCCAAGTCATCATCCGAACCAGCTACCCAGGGCAGGCCCCGCAAATCGTCGAAAACCAGGTGACCTACCCTCTTTCGACCACCATGCTGTCGGTGCCGGGGGCCAAGGCGGTGCGCGGCTTCTCGTTCTTCGGCGACAGCTTTGTCTATGTCTTGTTCGAGGACGGAACCGACTTGTACTGGGCGCGGTCCCGGGTGTTGGAATACTTGAACCAGGTTCAGGGGCGTTTGCCTGCCACGGCGCGCTCCGCGCTCGGGCCCGATGCCACGGGCGTGGGCTGGATCTTCCAATACTCGCTGGTAGATCGCACGGGACGCAATGACTTGTCACAGCTTCGCTCCCTGCAGGACTGGTTCTTGAAGTACGAACTCAAAGCCCTGCCCAACGTTGCCGAGGTCGCCACGGTTGGGGGCATGGTTCGGCAGTACCAGGTGGTGTTAGATCCAGTGAAGCTTGCCAGCCAGGGGATCACGCATGAGCAGGTGATCATGGCGCTGCGCGCTGGCAACCAAGAAACCGGGGGCGCCGTGCTGGAGTTGGCCGAGACCGAATTCATGGTGCGCGCGACGGGGTACCTGAAGTCCTTGGACGACTTTCGAGGCATTCTTGTCAAACGCGCGGGAAGCACCCCCGTTCGTTTGGGCGATGTGGCCACGGTGCAACTCGGTCCGGAAATGCGGCGCGGCATCTCCGAGCTGGATGGGCAGGGCGAGGCCGTCGGTGGGGTGGTGATCCTGCGTTCTGGCAAGAACGCCCGCGAGACCATTGCGGCGGTCAAGGCCAAGCTAGAGGAGCTCAAGCCGAGTCTGCCTGCGGGTGTAGAGGTCGTGACAACCTACGACCGAAGCCAATTGATCGATCGAGCCATCGACAACCTTCGCAACAAACTGCTGGAAGAGTTCGTTGTCGTAGCCTTGGTTTGCGCCGTGTTCCTGTGGCACTTGCGCTCGTCGATGGTGGCCATCGTGTCACTTCCCTTGGGCATCTTGATCGCGTTCATCGTCATGCGCCATCAGGGGCTGAATGCCAACATCATGTCCCTGGGGGGGATTGCAATCGCAATCGGTGCCATGGTCGACGCGGCCGTCGTGATGATCGAGAACGCGCACAAACGCATTGAAGCGTGGCAGCACGAGAACCCAGGTCAAACCCTCCGTGGCGAGGCGCACTGGCGGGTGATGACCGAGGCTGCCATTGAGGTCGGTCCTGCCTTGTTCTTCTCGCTGTTGATCATCACGCTTTCGTTCATTCCCGTGTTCACCTTGGAGGCGCAAGAGGGACGGCTGTTTGGTCCCTTGGCCTTCACCAAGACCTATGCCATGGCTGCGGCTGCCGGTTTGTCGGTGACCTTGATTCCGGTGCTCATGGGGTTTTGGATTCGCGGCAAGATCCCTGACGAACGCAAGAACCCGCTCAATCGCGCCTTGATTGCGCTGTACCGCCCATTGCTGGAGGCTGTGCTGGCGTGGCCCAAAGTCACGCTGGTGGCGGCAGCGCTGGTCTTTGCGACGGTGTGGTGGCCCGTGAGCCGGCTGGGTGGAGAGTTTTTGCCCCCGTTGGACGAGGGCGACCTGCTCTACATGCCGTCAGCGTTGCCTGGGCTGTCTGCCCAAAAGGCGGCGGAGTTGCTGCAGCAAACCAACCGCATGATCAAGACGGTGCCGGAGGTGCTGACAGTCTCAGGCAAGGCGGGGCGCGCCGAGAGCGCCACCGATCCGGCGCCGTTGGAGATGTTTGAAACGACGGTGCGCCTGAAGCCCCGCGAGCAGTGGCGGCCAGGCATGACGCCCGAGAAGTTGGTCGAAGAGCTCGATCGTGCCGTCAAGGTGCCAGGACTGGCGAACATTTGGGTGCCTCCCATTCGAAACCGCATTGACATGCTCGCCACCGGCATCAAGAGCCCCATTGGCGTCAAGGTCACCGGAGCCAGTTTGGAGGAAATCGACCGCGTGGCCCGCAACATCGAGCTGGTGGCGCAGAAGGTGCCAGGCGTGTCCTCGGCGCTGGCTGAGCGGCTCACAGGTGGTCGCTACGTGGACGTCGACATCGACCGTGCGGCGGCGGCCCGCTATGGCATGAACATCGCTGATGTTCAGTCGGTGGTGGCCACGCTGGTCGGCGGCGAGATGGTCGGAGAGACCGTCGAGGGGCTGGCACGCTACCCGATCAGTGTGCGCTATCCGCGAGAGTGGCGCGATACGGTGGACGGGCTAAAGGCCTTGCCGATCCTGACTCCCATGGGTGAACGAATCACGCTGGGCAGTGTGGCGGCAGTTCGCGTGGCCGATGGCCCCCCCATGCTCAAGAGCGAAAACTCACGCCCCTCAGGATGGGTGTACGTCGACGTACGAGGTCGCGACCTGGCGTCCACTGTAGGGGACCTGCGAGCTGCGGTGGCCAAAGAAGTTCGTCTTGGGCCAGGCATGAGCATCGCGTTTTCCGGCCAGTTTGAGTTTTTGGAGAGAGCGAATGCGCGTCTCAAGGTGGTGGTGCCCGCCACGTTGCTGATCATTTTCGTGCTGCTGTACTTGACCTTCAAGAGCGCAGGCGAAGCCAGTCTGATCATGGCCACCCTGCCCTTTGCGCTCACCGGCGGCGTGTGGTTCCTGTATTGGATGGGCTTCAACCTGTCGATCGCAACGGGGGTGGGCTTCATCGCGCTCGCCGGGGTGGCCGCAGAGTTCGGCGTGATCATGCTGATTTACTTGAAGCACGCATGGGACGACCGCCTGAAGGCCGGCAAAGGGAGTGAGGACGACCTGGTCGACGCCATCCGAGAGGGTGCCGTGCTCCGTGTGCGTCCGAAAGTGATGACCGTGGCGGTCATCATCGCGGGCCTATTGCCCATTCTGCTGGGCAGTGGCACAGGCAGCGAGGTCATGAGTCGCATCGCCGCGCCCATGGTGGGCGGCATGATCACTGCGCCCCTGCTCTCCCTGTTTGTGATTCCCGCCGCGTACTTGCTGTCACACCGCCGTCGCTTGCGTAAAGGTGGAGGTTGAGGCTTGAATGGCGCTGCCCGGCCAGGACCGGGCAGCTTGTCGTTCGATGGCTGCCCTACCCCGCTGTGCGAGGCTCCCAAGACCGCCTTGCAAGATGACCGAGACGTAATGCCTGCGAGCGACTTGCGTCGATGGCCACCCACGAGACTGCTTCTGCGGCGTTAGTGAAAACCCGCGATTCACTCGACAAGGACCAGTTCATGAGCAAGAAATCGATTCATGCGGCGCTGTTGGTGCCCTTTCTGATGGCGGCAACCGCTGCGATGGCGGGACCTGATCACGGCAGTGGCAGCGTTGGCGAGCCCGGCAAGGCCAGCAATGTCACGCGCACCATCAACGTTGACATGACGGACAACATGCGGTTCACGCCCGCCGACATCTCCGTGCAGCAAGGCGAAACCATTCGCTTCGTGGTCAAGAACTCGGGCGCCGTCAAGCACGAGCTGGTGCTGGGGACGCCAGCGGAGCTCAAAGAGCACTACGCCATGATGCTGAAGATGCCCGGCATGGAGCATGCCGACGACAACATGGTCAGCGTGGCCCCTGGCAAGACCGGCGAAATCGTCTGGCGTTTCACCAAGTCCGGCAAGGTGGACTTCGCTTGCTTGCAGCCCGGGCATTACGACGCCGGCATGAAGGGCCTCGTCACGGTGGCCCAGCGAGCAGGTCAGAAGGCAGAGCCTGCCAAGTCCGACGGCCACGGCAGCCACAAGCATTGAGCCGGCCCGGTTCAACCGGTGCCCTGGCGGGCGTCCGCTTGATGGCGGGCGTCTCGCCAATCAGAATCAGACCGACCCTTTAAGGAGTTCTCGACATGACGAACTGGATGAAGTACCTGCTGGCGACTGCGGTCAGTGGCGCAACGATCTTTGCGGCGAACGCCCAAGTGATGGACCACAGCAAGATGGGCAGCGCGCCCATGCCCGAGATGAAGATGGAGGGCATGGCCGCAGCGATGACTGAGGGCGAAGTTCGAAAAATCGACAAGGACGCTAGGAAGATCACCCTGAAGCACGGCGACATCAAGAACCTGGACATGCCGGGCATGACGATGGTGTTTCAGGTCAGAGACCTTGCGTTGCTTGACAAGGTCAAGGTGGGCGACAAGGTGAGATTCATGGCCGAAAAGGCTGATGGGACGATCGTCGTGACGGCGATTGACCTGGCAAAGTAAGGCCGTTTCATGAGCATGGGGCGGATGGACGCGTCCAGGCGGCGTGCATTACAGGGGCTGGCTGGCTTGGGAGTGGCGATCGCGATGCCGGGCTCATTGGCCCAGGTTCGAGCCGTCGCACTCAACGAGAGCCCCGTCTCGCGTCGGTACGACCTGACAGTGGCGGAAACCTTGCTCAAGGTTTCTGGGCGGCCCTCCCAAGGCATCACCATCAACGGCACCATGCCTGGCCCTGTGCTGCGTTTCAAAGAGGGGGACGAGGTCGAAATTCGCGTCACGAATCGGCTTCGAGAGATGACCGCCATCCATTGGCATGGCCTGTTGGTGCCCAACGACCAAGATGGCGTGCCTGGCGTGACCTTTCCTGGCATTCGGCCTGGGGAGACCTTCACCTACCGGTTCACTTTGCGGCAAGCAGGGACATACTGGTACCACAGCCACGCGGCGTTGCAAGAGGCGGCTGGCTTTTTCGCGCCGCTCATCGTCGACCCCGCGCAACCCGATCCTTTCGAGTTCGATCGCGACTACATCGTTGTGATCTCCGACTGGATCGACACGCCACCGGCGCAGGTGCTCGCGAACCTCAAGAAGGTGGATGGGTATTACAACTACCGCAAAGTGACCACGCCACAGTTTTTCGCCCAGCTGCGCAATGCGCCAGATGCCAAAGCGAGGGATGCGTTGTGGGCCGACCGTATGGCGTGGGCCAAGATGCGGATGGACCCCACCGACTACAGCGACGGTGGCGACGAATGGACCTTCTTGCTGGATGGCAAGCGTCCAGATGAGAACTGGACGGGCCTCTTTAAACCTGGCGAACGCGTCCGTTTGCGGTTCATCAACGCGTCGCCGATGAACTTGTACGACGTGCGCATCCCGGGCTTGCCCATGACGGTGGTTCAAGCCGATGGCCAGAACGTCGATCCCGTGGTCGTGGATGAGTTCCGCATAGGCAATGGGGAGACCTATGACGTCATCGTTGAGCCGAAGGAGGCTCGGGCCTACACGATCTTTGTACCGACCATCGCGCGCATCGGCTTTGCTCGGGGCACCCTCGCGCCTGAACTTGGGATGAGCGCGGCCGTGCCTGAGATGGGCCCTCGGCCTGTTCGTTCGATGTCTGACATGGACATGAGCAGCATGGACATGGGCGCTGGCGATATGGCGGGCATGGACATGAAGGCGGCTCCCAAGGGTCCTCACACTGGCATGGTCATGCCCAGCCCCAGCCCCAGCCCCAGCCCTGCCCCAGTGGCACCGAACTCCGATGCGGCCATGGCCGGTATGCCCACCATGGCGCCCAAGCCTGCCGAACCACATGCCGGCATGGACATGGCCTCAAAGGTCGCCGATCCCCATGCTGGGATGGCGGGGATGTCGCCCGCAAAGGCGGCGATCTCGGTTGTTGCTGATGTGGACGGCCTGCGGCGACTGAAGTACGCGCACTTGCGCGCCATGACCCGCAACGCCGACAGCCGTGCACCGGAGAAGGAAGTGCTCGTCCGCCTCACCGGCGATATGGCGCGCTACTTCTGGAGCATCAACGACAAGAAGCTCTCCCAATCAGAAGCTCTGGAGATGGGGCTGGGCGAGCGCGTGCGCATCAAGTTCGTCAACGAAACCATGATGGAGCATCCGATGCACCTCCACGGGGTCTTCATGGAGCTGGTCAACGGCAACGGGGGCTTTGCACCGCGCAAGCACACCGTCATAGTCGCCCCATCGCAAACCCTCGAGGCCGATGTGACCTTTGAGGACGAAGGCACCTGGGCATTCCACTGCCACCTTTTCTATCACGCTGCGACCGGGATGATGCGCCTGGTCAAGGTGAGCTAAAGGCACGCCCATGCGCATGCGTTTGAGTGCGGTGGTGCGCCGCTTGGGGTGGGTTGGGGTGTTGTCGGCTGTAGCAGGAACAGCACACGCCATGGAGGACGAGTCGATCTATTCAGCCACCGTGTTGGAGGCTGCTGCGGGCAAAGTGCGAGGACAGTCGGGTTCGAGCCAGCGTTTGTCGGTAGACGGTTGGGCGGGCAGTGACGTCCATCGCCTTTGGTACCAGCTGGATGCCGATCGCAGCGCTGGGCGAACCGAGTCGGCTGAATTGCAATTGCTGTACGGCCGCTACTTCGCGCCGTTCTGGGATGCGCAAGTTGGGATACGTCGTGACCTGCGACCCGGGAAACGAACTTACTTCGTGGCCGGCGTGCGGGGTCTGGCTCCCTATGCCTTTGACGTCGACCTGAAACTGTTCATTCGAGCCGACGGCAAGGTTTCTGCCAGAACACGTCTCGAGAACGAGTTCTTGCTCACGAATCGTCTGATCCTCACCCCATCGCTTGGGGTCGAGTGGTCCGCCTCGAACCTTGACGCCACCATCCGACGAGGGGCCTACCAGGTCGACTTCGGGCTCCAAGCTCGGTACGAATTCAACCGACGTTTGGCTCCGTATGTGAGCGTCAATCGTTCGCTTTATCCAAGGGCACGTCTCGGCGGAGACGCGGCGACCACGCAGTGGCAGGCCGGCCTGCGCGTCTTGTTTTGACAGCACGGCCCATGATTTGGGCTGCTTAGGCTCGGGCTGATCAGCTCCCCCCGTTCTTGCGACGCGCGGCAACCATTGGGCGTCGCCCGTGGTCATGCAGTTCCCGCCTCTTGAATGCGACTGCTGCTTCGAGATGGCAAAAGCGTAATGGTCCAGCAAGGCGGTCGTCGTGCCTGAGTTTTTACAGTGATTTCCACGGTGCAGATCGCATCGCAACTGGCCGGGCGGTGTTCCTTGGCCAACATTTGGAGATCACCATGTCCAGCCGTCTCGTCCTTGGGTTTGTCGGCGTCGTCGTTTCTTTCGGGGTCCTGGCCAGCAATGGCTACACGCCCAAACCTGCTCAACCCACGGCCCCGGTCGAGGGCAAGACCCGGGCGCAGGTGCTCGCGGAACTCGCCGAATGGAACCGAAACCCTGTGACCGCTGATGGCTATCGGTGGGTGGGCGGAGATGCGGGCTGGGTGTACGTCGGCGTGCCGAATGCACCCCAGAAGACGCGCGCGGAGGTTTTGCGAGAGCTGCGTGAGTGGGAGCGCAATCCCGTCACGGCGGATGGCTTCCGATGGGTCGGCGGGGATGCCGGCTGGGTTTACGTGGGCGTCGCTCCGAGCGGCAAATGAGTTGGATGTCGTCGGACATTCTTGCCGGTTCTGGCAGTTGAGGAGCTACCCATGCCCAATTGGTTGAAGTTGTCGGGTGCAGTGCTTGCGGCCCTTGTCGTGACGGCGTGCGCCAGTCCCGTCTTCTCTGGCGGACGCGCTTGGTCGGACGGGTGGCGTGACGGTGTCGTCAGCGAGGTGCGCGAGCAGGCTCGCTGGAATGCAAGCGTCTGCCGCAAGGCTGTCCCGCCGGACGCACGCTACGTGACCGTGAATTACCGAATGAATGGAAAACCCAAGTGGTTGACGATTCCGATGGCGACTTCGGACGCATTCAGCAAAGGTACGAAGGTCTTGGTGAACGTCAACACCTGCGAGGTCTCACCGGTCTGAATGGTCGAGGCAACAGCGCCTGTCGTTCCTCAGCTTTCGTCCGTAATTCCGCCGATTCCAGTTGGAGCGAATCGCGCGCACGCGGGGGAAAAATGCGAGGGGCAGCGTGCTGCGGAGCCCGCTCCCGGGTCCCCGTTTTCCATGGGAAACGGAGCGATTGACCCGATTTGCCGGGCCAGCGCCGCGCGCTACACGCTCAGACGTTTCCCGGATGGAGCTCTTGAATGCCTTGTTTG
>JACCEA011057441.1_pt1 | contig 21786 bp, 23 predicted proteins | sample 7449851 | NCBI WGS metagenome assembly JACCEA01 (sample SAMN15323453, study PRJNA562643) | freshwater metagenome | isolation source: river surface water | place: USA:Blue River Watershed | collected 2017-08-18 | reverse complement strand
TTCACAGCAGATTTACAGTCTGCCCTCGTTGGCCGCTTGAGTATCTCCCCATTTCCTAGACTAGGCCGTTTTGTTTGTCTAAGCGGTTGCAAATATATAAACTGTTTTGATGTTTGCAAATTAAAATCCTACTTAATTTCTTTATTATTTTTAACCTATTGGTATTGAATAAAATAAAAAAATCTCCCTATGGGAGATTTTTTTATTTTCACTATTAGTAAGCTTTATTTTGCTAAAAGTTGAGCTATTTTAGTACGTAAATCAGCCCCTCTTAAATCTTTTGCAATTACTTTTCCAGTAGCATCTAAAATAAATGTTGCTGGAATAGATTCAACTTGGTATTGTTTTGCAATTGGTTCATCCCAATGTTTAAGATTAGAGACTTGATTCCAATTCAAATGATCTTTTTCAATCGCTTCTTTCCAAGCTTTAGCTTCTTTATCTAAAGAAACTCCTATGATGTTAAGCCCTTTGGAGTGAAACTCTTTGTAAAGAGCAACCATGTTTGGGTTTTCTTTTCGACAAGGACCACACCACGAAGCCCAAAAATCAACAATAGTTATTTTACCTAAACTTTCTTTTAAAGAAATAACTTTTCCTTCTGGATTAGGCGCTGAAAAATCGGCTCTTCATTTAGCTCCACCCATAGAAGGTGCAGCAGCTGGTCCTCCTTTAAGTTTCGCTAAAGCTTCTTTTATTGCTTTTCCAGGTTTAGAGTTTTGCAATTTTTCTTCCAAATCATTGAACATTTTCTCTGCTTTTTTAACATCAGTACTTGGATCATTCAAAACTCCTTGAAGAATTAAAACCGAAATAAATGATTTTGGGTGTGTTTCAGCGTATGTTAAGTATTTTGCTTTAGATGCTTCACCAACTTCTTGTTGAATTTTTCCAAATTCTTGCATTAATTTAGAGATTGCAACTGTATCTTTCGCTTGCTGAGCAGCTTGCATTGCAGGCGTATTTTTAGTCTGAAAATCAACTAATTTTTTTTGAATTTTGTTAAGCTCTTCAGTGAATTTAACGTATTCATCATTGTTGTACGTTCCTGAAACTTTTGATTTTTGGATACTATCTTTATTAATTTCAATAGTTACTTCTTCTCCCTCTTCTAAAATGAATGGAATTGGAGCTTGAGCACCTTCTAATTTGATAGAATAAAAAGCAGTTTCAGTAATTTTACCTTTCATTTCAAATTTACCATTCTCTACTTTTACAGTATCTTTTGCTACTATTCCAGTTTCGTCTTGAGTTTCAAGAATAACTGTTTTTCCGTTTTCAATTCCTTTTGCAGTACCAGAAATGACATATTCACCTTTCCCAGCTTTGCTACAAGCAACTAATAGTACAGTAGCAGAAAGTAATAAAATTATTTTTTTCATTATAAGTTTGTTAAATGATTTAAGTTGGCAAAAGTATTTAAAATTATAAAGTAGAACCACTTTTTGAACTAAAATTTTTGTTATAGTTTATATTTTGTGTTTTCTTAAATGATATGAAGTGTTTGAATTTGTTTCGAAACAAAAAAAGCACCCTAAAATAGAGTGCTTTGGTATAATAAGTTGAATTAGTCTTATTCTTGGTTGATTGTTTTTCTCCAAGTAAAGTTATTCAATATGTGTCTTTTAGCAAAACGTCCTGGAGAATCAGCATTTACCATTTTCACGTAAGTTGCTTTTGGTACACTAATGTATTCGTATACACTTCCATTTGAGAAATTGATAATTAATCGTCCATCTACAAATTTATAATCTGTGATAGTAGAAGTTGCAATAGTCTCTGTATACTCAGGTAAGTTTTGTTTAATCGTTTCTGGATTAATACTCACTAAGAAGTGATACGCCTCAATAATTTGTTTACTATTTTCTTCAGCCGCTTTTAAACCTGCATCATCACCTTGAAATTTATCAGGATGTGCATCTTTCATCGCATTACGATAAATGGTTTTTAAATCTTTAAGATCGACAGTTTTGTCTACATTTAATAACTTACGGTATTCAACTATTTTTTTCATAAATAAAGATAACTATTTGTCTTTTAGTTTGTTTGATTTGGAAATTAAATCCAAAAACGACAAATTTTTTGCAAAGGTACACTTTTTTTTAAGTTTTTGGTTTGGACCAAAGAATATTCTTAAAATTAGGGAGTATCTACCTAGTTAATATTCAGGTTTGTTATTGGCTTTGTCAAAGTTTTTTGACTTTTTAGGGTATTTATTGTAGCTAATATCGCTTGGATTTTCAATGATAGATTTGATTGTGATCCAATCGCCAATTGCATGATTTGATGATGCTAATTTATAATCCAAAAGGTATTCTCCACAAAAGAAGTTACCATTTTCATCTTGTTCCATTATTCCTGTAAAAACTCCTTTTTGAAGCATTTTATCGTGTGAAGATTTAGACATAATCTCGATTTTTATATTTTTTAGACTGCAAACTTAATCAATTATTGTTTGTTTAGGCTGAAAAGGAGATTCTACTTACTTTTGCAGTATGGTAAAACAATTCCGTCCCAGCCCGAATGCGTTTAAAAATACCTTTTGTGTTTTTAACGAACTACCACTTTCTGCTATTGAAGGATTGTCGGTTCAGTATGAGAGCAAAGCAGGAAGTTCGTATTATTACACAAAAGAAGGAATGTATCGTTTGTCTAACCATTGGGGGAGACTGGCGAATAGCAAATGGCGTTTAGAGATGATGGAAGTAGAGTCGTATTCAAAATACAAATTAGGTTTTGCGCTTTGGACCCACTTTTATCCTGATAATGCAACTGAAAAGTTGTACTATTTGGAAGCCAATTTCGAAAAGAAAACGGTAAATTACCAACATAAGAACAATCCTAATTACAATCAAAAAGCAGTACTTAGAACGAGTTTTGAAACGACTAAAAGAATTAAACAGGTTCGGAATTTATTGGAACTAACTTCTTGGGCAAAGTATTTTGAGTATGATGATTTAGACGATTTAAGAATGAAGATTATTAACGGACTTATCTATACTGAAAAGTCGTTGGAAGAAATTAAACGGGAACAACTGTAACAAAATTATGGGAAGAAATAACGAAAGGAATATCAAAAAGCATAACGACAAATTGCACAAGGAGCAAGATAAAGTTAAAAAAGCGGCAATGGCTCGAAAAGAAAAATTGAAGCAAATTACCAAGCAATTCAACGCAAATAAGCAAGACGAAACAATTAATTAAGATATGGAAAACAACGATTTCAATTTGTTACAACAAGAAGTGCAAAAAATAATTGATTTAATTGCTGCTAAAAAAGGGAAAGAAGCCAATGATAAATTAGTTGAAATTAGCGCACAATTGGATGATTTTCTTGATTTTTCGGATGATGACGCCGACTTGATTGAAATTAGTCGCTACCAAGTGTTATTGAATCAATTGCATCAAAAAATTAACGCGCTAAATTAATTGCAATGCAAAGTTGTTTATGTGGTTCTGGAATTTTATTTAATCAATGTTGCCAACCCATTATTGGAGGAACTCAACGTGCAATGACTGCCGAAGCTTTGATGCGATCCCGTTATGCTGCCTATGCAATTCATAATGTTGATTATTTAATTGCAACCACACATCCTTCTGAAAGAGTTAATTATTCGAAAGAGGAAATCACATTTTGGGCAACTAATAATCAATGGCAGCGTCTAGAAATAATTGCTGTTACTTCAACTACTGTAAGTTTTAAAGCCTATTATTTAGACTCTAATAATCAGTTACAAGTGCATCATGAGCATTCCCGATTTGTGTTTGAAAATGGTAAATGGTTTTACGTAGATGGGGATTATTTCGGGAATTAGATTAATTAATCTTATCGAGTTCCAAATTCAATCGATTTTGCTCCGCTTCTAGATCTTCAAGTTCTTTTTCAAAATCCTCGATTTCTTTTTTTATTTTTTTAAGCTCTTCACTTTTTTCTGATGAAGTTCGTAATACTTTGAAGTCACTTGCCTTGGCTAGCTTTTCTTTTGCCGTATTTAAATTATCTTTGATAACGGCCATTTCGCTTTCAATTTCAGAAATACGATCGATAACACTTTGTTTTTTTTCTTTAGCATTACGTTCTTCTTCTGCTAATTTTTGTTCTATTTTTTCTTGTTCATCTTTTTTTCTCTCGATTTCCTCAAGTTCAATCCGTCTGTTTTCAATTTCTGTTTTTTTATTTTTTGCCTCTAACTCTTCGATGCGGTTGTTTTGGATAATCTTAAATACAACTGTAGTGATTATGAATATGATGGCTACAACGGCTATGAATCCATTTTTGGACAACCCTAAAAAAGCTGCATTAGAAGTAGATCGTGTAGGTTTAGGTGAGACAACTTCTTCTACTTGAAAAGGAGGAGGCGTAACGGCTACTAATTCAGATAGTTCTTCAACATCTTTTGCATACTTCCATTTTTCCATTCCTTCAAACCAAACTGGAGTGGTTTTGGCGATTTTCATGGCTCTTAATTCGTCAAAACTAAAAGGACCTGAACTTTCTGTCCCGTTATGTAAAAAGTATTTTTTCATTAGTGGTGTGTTTTTATTTCCCGATACAAAAATTTGCAAATATATTACCAAGTAACTCATCGTTAGTTACTTGTCCTGTAATCAATCCAAAGTGATACAACGCTTCTTTAATATCCAAAGCCATTAAATCGCTAGAAAGGTTGGATTCCAATCCAAATTTTACTTTTTGAATTTCGTCCAAAGCTTTGAGCAAGGAATCATAATGACGCGTGTTGGTCACAATGGTTTCATTGTTGCGCAAAGCGCCTGTATTGACAAAAGAAAGCAAGGTGTTTTTCAGTTCGTCAATGCCTGTTTTTTGTTTGGCTGAGATTAAAATTTGTTTCAGGTGTAACGTTTCAAGTTGTTGAAGCAAACGTTGTGTTTCTTCAGTTGAAATTAAATCCGATTTGTTGATAACAATTACTAGAGGTTTTAGCGGATACTTGTTTTTAACTTTTTCAATTTCAGTAATATATTCAGAACCTGAAACTTTAAACTTTAAACTTTCGAACAAATAAAGGACTACTTGCGCTTGCTCTATTTTCTCAAATGTTTTTTGAATTCCAATGCTTTCCACAACATCTTTCGTTTCGCGAATTCCAGCCGTGTCGATAAATCGAAAGCCAATACCGCCAATATTCAATTCGTCTTCAATGGTATCTCGTGTAGTTCCAGCAATGTCCGAAACAATGGCGCGTTCTTCGTTCAACAACGCATTCAGCAAAGTAGATTTTCCCACATTGGGTTCGCCTACAATAGCCACAGGAATTCCGTTTTTAATGACGTTACCTACCGCAAAAGAGTCAATCAGTCTTTTGAGAACAAATTCGATTCGGTTTAACAATTCATGAAATTGAGTTCGGTCAGCAAATTCTACATCTTCTTCGGCAAAGTCCAATTCCAATTCGATAAGCGAAGCAAAATTCAATAATTCTTCACGCAGTTTGGCAATTTCGTTAGAGAATCCGCCACGCATTTGTTGCATCGCAATTTGGTGTGACGCTTCGTTGTCTGACGAAATCAAATCCGCCACGGCTTCGGCTTGTGATAAATCGAGTTTGCCATTCAAGAAAGCTCTCAAAGTGAATTCACCTGCATCCGCCATGCGACAGCCTTTTCGAAGTAATAATTGAATGATTTGTTGCTGAATATAGGTAGATCCGTGACAAGAAATTTCAATGGTATTTTCTCCTGTATACGAATTAGGTCCTTTGAAAATAGAAACTAAAACTTCGTCCAAGGTTTTTCCATCATCAATAATATGACCTAAATGTAAGGTGTGGGTTTTTTGCTGTTGTAAATCTTTGTTTTTGATTGATTTAAAAACAGTTGCGCCAATTTCAATGGCATTTTTACCCGAAATTCTAATTATGGAGATTGCTCCAGCTCCCGAAGGTGTCGCTAAAGCTACGATGGAATCGTTGTGCATCATTTTTGATTGTTCTATAATGCAAATATAATAAAACTCTCGCTCTCTATTTTTATATTGTTGTTTGGGTAATTTTATTTGTTGGTGTATTGTAAATAACTGATAATTATCATAGTATGTAGGTTTTATAATGATTACCTTAGAGGTACTAAATTATAAAAAAACGATACAGATGAAAAAGATACTATTTCCTACCGATTTTTCAAAAGCAGCCAATAATGCTTTTGTTCATGCTTTAGAATTTGCAAAATTAGTTCATGGTGAATTGGTTTTGTTACACACCTTTGAATTGCCTGTATTTGACAATCAATTTTTTCCGGAGAATTATGCTGCAATTTATGATTCGGTATCGTTAAGCGAATTCGACATGTTTAAGGACGAAATTCCTAAACTGAGAGCTATTGCTGAAGCACATCATTTGGACAAAATTAAACTCTCTCACCGATTGAAAGACGGCGATTTGGTTACCGCTATAAACGAATCCATTAAGGAAGATACAATTGATTATGTGGTAATGGGAACTTTTGGCGCTACAGGATGGGATAGTTTTTTTATTGGAACTAATTCTGCATCAGTAGTTACAGAAGTTAGTGTTCCGGTAATGTGTATTCCTGCAGAGGCCCCGTTTACTTCGATAAAAACAATTGGTTTTACGACCCGATTTAGAACCAAAGATAAAAAAGCCTTACAATCCGTTTTAGAATTGGCACATAAAGCGAAAGCAAAAGTCAAATGTTTGTATGTAAAAACATCTGAATCCGATGTCGCCAAAGAAACAATAGCCAAATGGGAAGAGGAATTCAAATCGGAACCAATTGAGTTTTTTGTAATCGAAAGTGATGATGTTCAAGCCACAATTTTAGATTTTATTATGTACAAAGAGCTGGATGTATTGACACTATTGCCGTATAAAAGAGGTTTCTTTGAAGGCCTTTTTAACCCCAGTTTGACTAAAAAATTAGCAACTGATTTTGAAATTCCAATTTTGTCTATCCCTATGAAATAAAGGGTATTTGTCCCAACCTAATTTGGTATATTTGTGATAATAAAATACATTATGGAAGTATACCAAATCAGAAAAGATAATTATATAGCCCAATTAAATAGCCTTAATAAGAAATACAATAGCATTAGTTTTTTTAGACTAATGGCTATTGTATTTTTTTTGGTAGCATTGTATTATTTCGTTCAAACAAATCAAAATTATTGGGGTGGATTGGCTTTTTTATCTTTTGCAACCTTTTTGATTTTGATGCGTTATCATTCTACATTATTGATTCAAAAACAATTACTTCAGGCCTTAGTCGATGTGAATAAAAATGAAATAGCCTATCTCCATAGAAAAAAAATCCCTTTTGAAGAAGGTGTAGAATTCAATGATTTCAATCATCCCTACAGCTATGATTTGGATATTTTCGGAACCCATTCTTTATTCCAAAATTTAAATAGAACTGCTACTTTCATTGGAAAAAAAACCTTGGCAGAACGATTAACCACAATCTTATCCAATGATGAAATTGAGGAAAATCAAGCGGCAATTCAGGAATTAAGAGACCAATTAGATTGGCGTCAAGAATTTTTGGCTTTAGCCAAAGTCAGTCAAGATACTCAATCAAGTTATGAGAATTTACTAAAATGGAGTGTTTTCAACAGCCAACCAATTGCATTATTAAGCAGAATCATTTCTTTTGTTTTACCTGCTTTATTCATAGGTTTTTTAGTGACGTATTTAGTAACGTTCCATTCGATTTATTTGACTGTTTTGTCGTATTTGTTTGTTGGTAACATGGCATTTATGGGCTTGTTTTTTAAACGCATTCAAGCCGAGATTGCCCACACGGCCGATATAGACAAAACCATTCATCAATACAGTTTGTTGTTGCAAAAAATTGAAAGTCAAACGTATACCTCTAAGAAGTTAAAAGATTTACAAAAAAAGCTGATGTTTGAAAAAGTTCAAGCTAGTGGTCATTTAAAAGAATTATCGGAGTTGTTTTCGAAAATGGACACAATTGCTAATTTGATAACAGCGACCTTGTTTAACGGAACTGTTTTGTATCATTTTCACGTTTTACATTCTTTGATTGCATGGAAAAGAGAACATGTCAAAGCAGTAAAAAACTGGTTAGACGTTATTGGAGAATTTGAAATGCTCAATAGTGTAGCTAATTTTTCATTTAACAATCCTGATTTTGCTTATCCAAAATTGAATACTCATTTTGAAATTTCATTTACTGATTTGAGCCATCCTTTATTAAATCCAATCACAAGAGTAGGTAATGAAGTTGCGTTTCAACCCCAATCATTTATGATTTTGACAGGCTCTAACATGTCGGGAAAAAGTACTTTTTTGCGAAGTTTAGGAATCAATATGGTTTTGGCAGGAATAGGTTCGCCTGTTTGTGCTTCGGCGGCTAGTATTCATCCTTTGCCAGTTTTGGTGTCCATGCGATTATCCGATTCCCTTTCTGATAGTGAATCGTATTTCTTTGCCGAAATTAAGCGTTTGAAGCAAATTATGGATGCATTGCAAAACCAACCCGCATTTGTTTTGCTGGATGAGATTTTAAGAGGCACTAATTCGGACGACAAACGCAATGGAACGATTGAAGTGATTAAAAAAGTAATCGGAAAAAAATCCATTGGTGCTATCGCCACACACGATATTGAAGTGTGCTTGACTACAAATGAATATCCAAACATCTTAACGAATGCATGTTTTGAAGTGGAAATAAAAGAAGATGACCTACATTTTGATTACAAACTTAGAGATGGAATCTGCAAAAACAAAAGTGCTACTTTTTTAATGAAAAAGATGGGCGTAATTTAGAGCAAAGGTTTTAGTAAAGAAAAACCGCTACCTTTTAAAAGATAGCGGTTTTTTTATTTCAATTTTGTTTGTTATACTAAGCGTTCAACATTACTGGCATAACTAACATAGTAACTGTTTCTCCTTCTTCTAAACCATCAACTGGAGTTAGAATTCCAGCACGGTTAGGTAATGACATTTCTAACATTATCATGTCTGATTGTAAGTTGGTCAACATCTCAGTTAAGAAACGAGAGTTAAACCCAATTTGCATATCGTCTCCTTGATAATCACAAGTCAATCTTTCTTCCGCTTTGTTAGAGTAGTCAATATCTTCAGCAGAAACGTTCAATTCAGCTCCCGCAATTTTCAAACGAATTTGGTGAGTGGTTTTGTTAGAGAAAATTGCCACACGACGCACAGAACTCAAGAATTGAGAACGGTCAATCATTAATTTGTTTGGATTTTCTTTAGGAATAACCGCTTCGTAGTTTGGATATTTTCCATCGATTAAACGACACATCAACAAATAATTGTCAAATGAGAAAGTCGCGTTAGAATCATTATATTCAATTTTTACTTCCGCATCCGAAGCACCTAAAATACTTTTTAAGATGTTCAAAGGTTTCTTTGGCATAATGAAATCAGCTACTTGAGAAGCGGTAACATCGGTACGTGCATATTTTACTAATTTGTGAGCGTCTGTTGCTACAAAAGTCAAACCTTGAGGAGAAAATTGGAAAAATACTCCTGACATAACCGGACGCAAATCATCGTTACCAGCAGCAAAAATAGTTTTGCTAATTGCTGTTGCCAATACATCAGCAGGAACTAAAGTTACAGAAGGTTCGTCTAAGTTAACTGATTTAGGAAACTCTTCACCTGGAGCATACGCCAAAGCATATTTACCAGAATTAGAACTGATTTCGATAGTACTATTTTCTTCAACAGTAAAAGTTAGTGGCTGCTCTGGGAATGTTTTAAGAATTTCCAAAAGCAATTTAGCTGGAACAGCAACACTTCCTTGACTAGTAGAATCAATATCTAAAGTAGCCGACATAGTAGTCTCTAAATCAGAAGCTGAAACAGTCAAAAGATTGTTGTTCAATTCAAATAAGAAATTATCTAAAATAGGTAAGGTATTGTTACTATTGATAACGCTCCCTAGAACTTGTAATTGTTTCAATAAGTACGAACTCGATACTATAAATTTCATCTGTTTTATTTTATATTTTTTGGGATATACTTTTTTACAAATATATCGTAAACTAGTTTAGTATGGAAAATTTTTTATTAACATCTATCGGCTGTATTTTCTTTTTCTAAGGAAAGTAAAAACAAAGCCAAAGAGGGTCAATACAACAATTGGTAGCCCGATAGTTAGGAATTGTATGTAGGTATAGTTTTCATAGACCTTTTCTTTGTCTAACAAAGGCAAATCTAAATCTTTAGAACGAATGTTAATAAGTCCAGTATCATCCAATAAATAATTAACGCAATTCATCAGAAAATCTTTGTTATCGTACAAATTTCCTGAGCGTTGATCGTAGCCTAATTCTACAGGAAGCAAATTTTTATCCAATTGGTTTTTAATGACATCTCCATCCGAAATGACAATCATTTTACCCGATTTTCCCTTGGCTTGAAAATTAGTTTGATCAAAAGCCAATACTCTATTTTCGAACATCGAATGAAAATTCCCCTCTAAAAGAACTGCAAGTGGAATAGTGCCTTTATTCAAGTAATCAGCTGGTGTAGTTTCTTCGTTAACGCTATTCAAGTTGATTTCGGTTGGTGTGCCAATTCGTTTTGAATAAAGTGAAGATTGTAATAAAACGGTTTTCTTGATGCCGTTTTTTAAAGTATCAATAGCATTGGCAAAATCAAATTTGATTCCGCCCAAATTTTTCACAATTGGATGTTTACTTTGTGGGTATACCTGAGGTGCAAATTTCCAATTGAATTCTTGAAATTGAGTGGCACTTCCTTGTTCGCCAGTAGCTAATTTTATTGGACTTCCTTGTTCATCTTTCACTAAATCAGGATAAATTCTGACGCCATATTTAAAGAAAAAATCATTCAAATTTAAGTCTCTTGAAAACGCCATTGCGCTTCCTGTTGGACTATACAAGCTATCCATTTCAGCGACTACTTGATCGATTAACCAAATTGTTTTTCCACCATCAACAATGTACTGGTCCAATACTTGTTTTTCGCCTTCAGAAAAAGCTTCTGTAGGTTTAGCAATGATGGCTAAATCGTATTTTTTTAATGCCTCAAGCGTATTGATTGGTTGTTTGGCTACCGAATCTAAAGTAAACGGTCCAATATGGTAACTTTCTTTGGTTTGCAATAAAAACTTCGCTATATAAGCTTCGTGTAATTCACCGTTGCCTTTTATAATTGCGATTTTCTTCAGTTTGTCTTTTGTTATTTTATTCAGCGCATCGGCTATGGAATATTCCAGATGTTGCACCGAACCGATTACTTTATCGGTAGTCGATGCTCCCATGATATTTTTCAATAAAGGAATATTGACTTCTTTGTTATCATAAACTGCAATTGCCCAAGGAAAAACCATTGCCTGTGATTGCTTGCCTTTGTTGTCCACTGAAATATTAATTGGCGTAAGCCCTTTGCGGTACAATTCTTTGATATTGTCCATGCTGGTAGCCTCGTCTTCCAAAGGATCGATAAATTCAAAAACAATATTAGAATTATAGCCTTGGAATTCTTCCAACATTTGGCGCGTTTCTAATTGCAAACGCTTGAATTCGGAAGGTAATTCTCCTTGCATATACACTTTGATGTACAGCGGATTTTTAACCTGTTCAATGATTTGTAACGAAGTAGGTGATAAGGTGTATCTTTTATCTTTGGTTAAATCAAATCGGTAGAAAAAGAAACTCCCTATTGTATTTAAAAGCAATACAATCACGATCGTAATTCCTATTGATTTCAGCCTGTTTTTAGTTGCAGTATTCATTAGGATTGAAATGATTTAAGTTGATTAACAGTAAACGATAAAAAAACTACGATGACACTCAAAAAGTAAAGAATATCTCTGGTGTCCAAAACACCGCGACTCATACTTTTATAATGATCTTGCATGCCTAAATAAGCAATTGTATTTGAAAAATCAGGAGTTAAGGACGCCAATCCTTCGAAACCAAAAAAGAACAAAAAACATAAAAATACAGCTACTATAAAGGCAACAATTTGATTGTCTGAAAGTGTCGAGGTGAAAATGCCAATTGCAGTATAGGCACCAATCAAAAACAACAATCCAAAATACGAACCTAAAGTACTCCCCATGTCAATATTTCCTTCTGGCATTCCTAAACTAGAAATGGCTGCTACATAAATGAAAGTGGGTACAATTGCCATGCAAATAAGTATAACTGCTCCTAAAAATTTTCCATTTGCAATTTCCCAAATACTCAAGGGTTTGGTTAGTAATAATTCTAAAGTGCCTTGTTTTTTTTCATCCGAAAAACTACGCATCGTAACTGCAGGAATTAAAAAAATCAAAATCCATGGTACCAATGTGAAAAACGGACTTAAATCAGCAAATCCTGAATTTAAAATATTGTAATCGCCTTCAAAAACCCAAAGGAATAGTCCGTTCAGAATAAGGAAAATGGCAATAACCAAATACCCAATTGGCGAACCAAAAAACGATTTTATTTCACGTAATACTATTGATTTCATATTGACTTTGCGGGCGATTCATACTGTCATTGCGAGGAACGAAGTAATCTCAATCTTTTAATAATTATTTATACTAAACTATCCAATTTATCTAAACTCCAAGCCTCGGGTTTGTCATTGAATAATTTCTTGGTAAAATCCCAAACTTCATTAAAAAGTGCCGATTTTCTATAGTTTTCCAAATCTTCTTCGCTTTCCCAATAACTGTAAGTAAAGAAAATAGATGGATTGTTTTTGTCTTGATACAATTCTAATAAACGATTTCCAGGGGAATTTCGTATTTGATTTTTAAACAATTCAAAATTGTCTAAAAATGCAGGAATATGTTCCTGATGAAAACTCAATTTTACAATGCGTACCAACATAATACGGTTAATTTTTAAACTGAATTAACACTACATCTCTATAACTCAAACCGAGTAGGCTATTAGCCGACCCAATCTTTGAAGGATTACTTCTAAAAATGGCAATTTCAAGAAAACCTGCTTCGTTGAAAATGGCTAATTTTTCGCCTTCGTAATTCTTTATTGCATATTTTTCATTGGTCGCAATCGCAGAATAGTTAGGCAAAATGGTCTTAATATTCTTGGTTTTCATGACAATTTCGTAAGGTCTTCCTTTTGCCACATCTAAAAATTGTTTTTTAGAAATATTAGTCACTACGTTGCCAAAATGATCAATATAAATCACATTCCCTTTGATGGAGTTAAAGTCGTTAGCCACAGTCGCTTGTAATCCTGTAACTGCTTTTAATTGAGTAATTTCTTTCCCAACCACGTTTAGCAAGCCACCTTTGGATAAATGACAGGCTACTTTTACAAAAACATCTAAATCAGTGGCGTCATTGTGTAGACGATCGTGAATGGTAATAGCCACCATTTTTTGGGGCACTACTTTTTGGGTGAGCATACTCAAAATTCCATTATCAGCACCAATAAAATACTGATCGTTCCATTGAATTGCTATATGCAGATTTTCTTTATTTTGTTCGCTATCTACACCAATGATATGGACGGTTCCTTTTGGAAAACTGCTGTACGCAGCTCCAATAATGTAGCTAGCTTCCAGTATATTGAACGAGTCAATTTCGTGCGAAATATCAATAATGGTAACTTCAGGATATTCAGAAATAATTTTCCCTTTGAGAGCACCTACAAAGTGGTCTTTCAAGCCGTAATCGGTAGTAAGGGTAATTATTGACATAATTTTGTTTATAACTATTGGGGTTGGGTAAGCCTAAATTTCATTAAATTTGAGAAATGCAAAGCTAACAATAGTAAATACAAAAACGAAATAAAGAAAAATATTTTCTAACTCGTTTGTGTAATTCATTTAGCAATGCTTTTGAACTTATAAATATATTAAAATTACTGCTTTTGAACGAAAGAATAATTGAATTGGTAGACATTGCTCCGAAAGAATTTTGGGGTGCTCAAGATGCTCATTTGGAAACCATTAAGAAGTATTATCCAAAGTTGAAAATTGTTGCTCGTGGGACTACGCTTAAAGCTTTTGGCGAAAAAGAAGTTTTAGACGAGTTTGAAAAACGATTTCAACGATTGATGCTTCATTTTACTCGTTATAATACCATTGATGATAATGTAATTGAACGTGTAATTTTGGGAGATGGTCAAGAAGATCGAAAAATTCAGGGGCATGATAAAATTTTAGTTCATGGTGTAGGAGGAAAGCTCATCAAGGCATTGACTCCGAATCAGCAATTATTAGTAGATACTTTAGTTAAAAACGATATGGTTTTTGCTGTTGGACCTGCAGGTACGGGTAAAACCTATACGGGTGTTGCCATGGCGGTTAAAGCCTTGAAAGAAAAAGAGGTGAAGCGAATTATTTTAACTCGCCCAGCAGTAGAAGCTGGAGAAAATCTAGGTTTCTTGCCAGGCGATATGAAAGAAAAACTGGATCCTTATATGCAACCTTTGTATGATGCATTACGCGACATGTTGCCTAGTGAAAAAATTGAGGATTACATTTTAAAAGGCGTTATTCAAATTGCTCCTTTAGCATTTATGCGCGGACGAACTTTGGATAATGCGTTTGTAATTTTAGACGAAGCCCAAAATACTACACATTCCCAAATGAAAATGTTTCTGACTCGTATGGGTAAAAATGCCAAGTTCATGATTACGGGTGATCCTGGTCAAGTCGATTTACCACGCCGAACCATTTCAGGATTGAAAGAAGCACTTTTGATATTGAAAGATGTTGAAGGTATCGGAATCATTTACTTGGATGATAAAGATGTTGTACGCCACCGATTGGTTAAAAAAGTTATTGAGGCATATAAAAAAATAGAAAATAACGATTAAAAAGTCCAAGCAGTTATACAATGATTAGAGAAAATTGTAAGGTTATTATTAGTGACTTAGATGGTACTTTATTAAATCAACATCATGTGATTTCAGATTACACAAGGTCCGTTTTCCAAGATTTACACCAACAAGATTATTTGATAGTTGTGGCTACAGGAAGACATCATTTGGATGCGATGCCTCTAGTTGAAAGATTAGGTGTTCCATTGTATTTAGTCACTTCCAATGGTGCAAGAATCCATTCTCCCGAAAAAGAATTGCTTTTTTCAATTAATATGGATAGCGACACGGTAAAATCTATTTTGTCTTTGGATATTGATCCAGATATTACTACAGTTTTATTTAAGGAAGAGGTATGGCAAACCAACATCCACAACGAAAAATTAAATAGTTTTTCAAAAGATGTGACGTATCATCGTGAATTAGTAAATTTTGAAGAGTTAGTGGATTTTGAAGCGATTAAAATTTTCTTTACCCATGAAAATCAAGAGAAATTAATTGCGGTTCGGGATTTGATTTTAGAACATCACCCAGAATCATTCAATCATGCTTTTAGTCTTCCAATTTGTCTTGAATTTATGGATAAAGCAGTTGACAAAAGCCACGCAATTGCTAAAATTCTGGAGAAAGAGAATTTAGATTTTACGCATGCAGTTTCTTTTGGTGACGGTTTTAATGACGAATTAATGCTTGTTACTACCGGAAAAGGATTGATTATGGGTAACGCTCCCGAAACTTTAAAAAACAAATTATCTCACTTAGAAGTAATTGCTACCAATCATGAAGATGGAGTGGCGAAATATCTTTCGGATTTATTATTAAATAATTAACTCAAATTAAAATGAAAAAAAATCTACTGATTCTTATTTGTATTTTGTTTTCTTCTTTTTTTCATGCACAAACATTGAAAATGGAAGAGATTATGAAGGGGAATGATTTTATTGGAAATCTCCCAGAAAATGAACGTTGGTCTCTAGACGGAGCCACTATTTATTTTGATTGGAATCCGAATAAAGAATGGGGTAATTCAACTTATTTCTGGAAAAAAGGGATGAAAGCTCCACAAAAAGCTTCCAAAGAAGCCGCTAAATTCTCTAAGCTTAGAATGCTTGAAAGAGAAGGAACTGGAATCTACTATTATGTAGACAAAGGACAACTTTTTTCCTATTCAATTAAAGACAAAAAAACACAAAAGATATACCAGCATAGTTTGCCGGTTTCCAATCTTCAACTAGGAAACGAAGTGGGTGTCGTATTTTTCAAACAAAGCGATAATGTGTTTAAATTCGACACAAAACTAGGCTCTTTGGTGCAACTGACTAATTTCAAAAAAGGGAAGTCAGAAGAAAAATCAAAGGAAAAAGAATCTTTCTTGAAAGAACAACAAAAAGAATTGTTTCAGTTTGTTAGAGACCTTGAAGAAAAAGAGAAATGGAATACGGCTAATGAAGATTCAAAATCAGATTTCCCTAAACCTTATTTCGTTGGAAAAAATACAATTGAAGCCACAAAAGTTAGTCCCAAAGGAGATTTTGTTGCTTTTCGTTTAAGAGAGGAATCTGAGGTGAAGCAGGAAGAAATGGAAGTATTTATTACTGCTGACGGTTACAACAAATCAAAAACTACTAAATCAAAAGTTTCTACCAACAATTTTGTGAACACTAAGTTGGGTATTTATAATGTAGCAATGGATACGGTTTATACAGTTAATTTTTCGACATTAAGTCATATACAAGATGTTCCAGAGTATTTTAAATTGTATGAAAAGAATAAAAATGTAGAAAAGAAAGACAAATTAATTGTGGCACAAGCACCCATCTATAATGAAGACGGTTCGTATGCGATTGTTGAAATTAGAAGTCAAGATAACAAAGACCGCTGGTTGGTAAATTTGAATTTAGCTACGGGAAGCTTTAAAGAAATAGAACACCAACACGATGAAGCTTGGATTGGCGGGCCTGGAATTCCGTCTTATGCTTTTAGTTCTGGAACCTTAGGTTTCCTTGCGGATAATGAAACCATTTATTTTCAATCCGAGAAAACGGGCTACTCGCATTTGTATACTTATAATGTGAGAACCAATAAGAAAGTGCAACTCACTAAAGGGAATTGGGAAGTGCGTGGAGTGGTTTTGTCAAAAGATAAGAAATCATTTTATCTTACTACCAATGAAACCCACCCGGGGAATCGCGGTTTTTATAAAATGAATGTTTCAGATGCTGTTTTACAACCTATTTTAACTAAAGATGGCGCTCACGAAGTGAGTCTTTCACCAGATGAGAAAACTTTGTTAGTTCGTTATTCCTATAAAAATAAACCATGGGAATTATTTTTGGCTTCCAATAAAAAAGGAAGTAGTTTAGAACAAATAACTGTTTCAACTACCAAGGAATTTGAATCGTATCAATGGAAAACCCCTGAAGTAATTACTTTCAAAGCGCAAGATGGAACGTCCGTGAATGCTCGTTTGTACAAGCCAAATGCGAGTACAGCCAATAAAGCAGCTGTGATTTTTGTTCATGGAGCTGGGTATTTGCAAAATGCCCATAATTATTGGAGCACCTACCATAGAGAGTATATGTTTCATAATATGTTGACTGATTTAGGTTATACTGTTTTAGACATTGATTACCGTGGAAGTGATGGTTACGGACGTGATGTGAGAACAGGAATTTACCGTTTTATGGGTGGAAAAGATTTATCCGATCAAATTGATGGTAAAAAATTCTTAGTTCAAAATTGTGGAGTTGATGAAAACCGAGTAGGAATTTATGGTGGTTCTTACGGTGGCTTTATCACATTGATGGGAATGTTGACAACTCCTAAAGAATTTACAGCAGGTGCTGCATTACGTTCTGTAACGGATTGGGCACATTACAATCATGGTTACACAGGCAATATTCTGAATTTTCCAGAAACCGATCCGGAAGCCTATAAAAAAAGTTCACCAATCTATTTTGCGAACAATTTAGAAGGGAACTTATTGATGTTACACGGTATGGTGGATGACAACGTAGAGTACAAGGATATTGTACGTTTATCACAACGTTTTATTGAATTAGGCAAGAAAAAATGGAGCTTAGCTAGTTTTCCAGTGGAATCACATGGGTTTAAAGAAACCTATTCATGGGTGGATGAGTATAGTCGAATTTTAAATTTATTTAATGAAACGCTTTTGGATAAATAGTTTCGATTCATTTTCGTTCTCTATGAAATAATGCTAAATTTGCAGCCATTACAAACAACACAAACACATAATGAGTACTACAATTACAACTACAAACTTTAATTTTCCAGGTCAAAAATCAGTGTATCGTGGAAAAGTTCGCGAAGTGTACAATATAAACGATGACCTATTAGTGATGATTGCTACAGATAGATTGTCGGCATTTGATGTGGTTTTACCAAAAGGAATTCCGTACAAAGGGCAAATTCTGAATCAAATAGCCACTCAATTTATGAAGTTGACGCAAGACATCGTTCCTAATTGGTTAATTGCAACACCAGATCCTAGTGTAGCGGTAGGTCATTTGTGTGAGCCTTTCAAAGTAGAAATGGTAATTCGTGGTTATGTTTCAGGACATGCAGCTAGAGAATATGCCGCTGGAAAAAGAATCCTTTGTGGAGTTGCTATGCCAGAAGGATTGAAAGAAAACGATCAATTTCCAACTCCAATTATTACACCAACAACCAAAGCCGATAACGGTTCGCATGACGAAGATATTTCTAGAGAAGCGATTTTGTCGAAAGGAATAGTTTCAGAAGAAGATTATTTAGTTCTGGAAAAATATACTCGCGCTTTGTTTCAAAGAGGAACTGAGATTGCGGCTAGTCGCGGATTGATTTTAGTAGATACCAAATATGAATTTGGTAAAACTAAAGACGGTCAAATCGTTTTGATTGACGAAATTCACACACCTGATTCGTCTCGCTATTTTTATGCAGAGGGTTACCAAGAAAGACAAGACAGGGGAGAGGAGCAAAAACAATTGTCTAAAGAATTTGTGCGTCGTTGGTTAATTGAAAATGGTTTTCAAGGGCAAGACGGACAACAAATTCCAGATATGACAGATGCTTATATTGAATCGGTTTCAGAACGATACATTGAGTTGTACGAAAATATATTAGGCGAGAAATTTGTAAAAGCTGATATTACAGATATTAATGAAAGAATTGAAAAGAATGTTGTAGCGTATTTGAAAAACAGATAAACTTCTTTTCATTGTATAAAAAAAACCGCAATTCATTTTTTTTTGAATTGCGGTTTTTTTAGCCCCGATTGAAGCGGCATCCTTTGTAGTATGAAAGCTGAGGTTTCCGAAGCTCAGACTATAAAGATATAGCGTAAAGCGGGAATAGCTCCTAAAACTATTTGAAATACGAAAAGGTTTCCTCGTTTTCTATTTTTAATAAGGTTTCGTAAATTAATTTAATGACATTTTCCACGTCTTCGCGATGTACCATTTCTACCGTGGTGTGCATATAACGCAAAGGAAGCGAAATTAATGCCGAAGCCACACCGCCATTGCTGTACGCAAAGGCATCGGTATCAGTTCCAGTCACTCGTGAAGAAGCTAGTCGCTGAAACGGAATGTTCTTCTCGGTAGCAGTATTCAGGATTAACTCTCTCAAATTATTTTGTACCGCAGGAGCATAAGTGACAACTGGACCTTTGCCAATTTTGGTTTCACCTTCAATTTTCTTGTCAATCATTGGAGTAGTAGAGTCGTGGCAAACATCAGTTACAATTGCTACGTTAGGTTTGATGGTTTGAGTAATCATTTCGGCACCACGCAATCCCACTTCTTCTTGAACCGAATTAGTAATGTACAATCCAAAAGGTAATTTCTTCCCATTTTCGTGTAACAATCGCGCAACTTCAGCAATCATAAATCCTCCCATGCGGTTGTCGATAGCACGACAAACGAATTTGTTTTCGTTTAACACCATGAATTCGTCAGGGTAGGTAATTACGCAACCCACGTGAACACCTAATTTTTCAACTTGCTCTTTATTTTCGCATCCGCAATCAATAAAGATATTGTCAGTTTTAGCGGGTTCTTCTTTTCCTCTGTTACGTGTATGAATGGCAGGCCAACCAAAAACACCTTTTACGATTCCTTTTTTGGTATGAATGTTTACTCGTTTAGAAGGTGCAATTTGATGGTCCGAACCTCCGTTTCTAATCACATAAATTAAACCATCGTCAGTAATATAGTTGACATACCAAGCGATTTCATCGGCATGACCTTCAATGACTACTTTATAAGGAGCGTCAGGATTTATGATTCCTACAGCGGTTCCGTAGGTATCAGTTATAAAGGTATCGACATACGGTTTTACATATTCCATCCAAATTTTTTGCCCTTCTGCTTCAAATCCTGTTGGCGATGCGTTATTAAGGTAGCTTTCTAAAAAACGAATCGAGTTTGCGTTTAATATTGATTCAGTGCTCATAAAATTATTTTTTTGCTAAATTATAAATTTGGCATTACAGTTGTGTATAGAATGTCTAATTTTGTAATTAAATTTTTCAACGATGAAACACATTCAATTTTTAATTTGCTTCCTCTTTTTTTCAATCGCGGCACAATCGCAAATAATCCCTAAAGAAACTGATCCAATGGGGTATGTTTTGACAGAGAATGATACGATTTTAAGCGACACCATTGAATTGCCAGAAATTATAGTTCGAAAAGAAAAATTAGATGTAGAAGCAAGGAAACAGTTTCAACTACTTCAAAACCGAGTTTTAAAAGTTTATCCCTATGCTAAAATTACGGCAGAACGTTTGACCGCTTTAAATAAAGGGATGGCAAATTTGAAAACCGAAAAAGAGAAAAAGAAATATTTTAAGATTGTAGAGAATTATCTAACCAATGAATTTGAGGCCAAACTCAAAAAACTATCCCGTAAACAAGGCCAAATTCTAGTGAAATTAATCCACCGTCAAACAGGCACCACAACATATGATTTAATAACGAACCTCAAAAGCGGTTGGAAAGCCTTTTGGTCCAATGTAACTGCCAGAATGTTTGACATTAATTTAAAAACAAAATTTGATCCCTACGAAAATAACGAAGATTACTTAATAGAATCTATTTTGGTCTACGCCTTCGAAACCGGTCGTTTGCAAAACCAACCTCCAGCAATTAAAGTAGATTTTGATAATCTTAGTGATACTTGGCAGGCAAGAGTTAGTGCTGCCAATAAATAATTATTTCCACTGAGCTTTTTGAATTAGGGCGTTCCCTTTTTTGCTTCGTGGCCTCGCCAAGACAGGTCGGGCTATCCGCTGTATCTTTTTAAAGGGAGACTTCGAGTTCCTCAGTCTCCTTTTAAAAAGGATGCCGCTGCTATCCCTTACGCGGGAGCAACTTCAATAACAATTTCAAAATTCAAAATTCTTAATATCCCTTAATTTCTTAATGGTTCAAAAACTTCTATGACTTATATGGTTTAAAAACCCGCGAATCTGCGGTAAATTCCAATAAATAGCCTTTACGCCTATTGAATTCAAAAAAACTTTACTATTTACAAAACTTTAAATCAGCGAGTTAAGAAAAAGAACGTAAATAAAGGTGAGAAAAGCTTGTAAAAGTGGATTTAGGTTGTACTTTTGCACCCGCATTAAAGCAGACGTTCTTACTTAAATATTGAAAAGCAGATAAAAAAAAGGCAAAAGAAATTTTGCTTTAAAAATTTGCTAGAGATAAAAAAGTAATTATCTTTGCCCTCCCGAAAAGGGGACAAGTTCTTGAATAGATTGAGTGAGTAGAAAGAGAGAAAAAAGGAAAAGTGATTTTCTATAAAAAACTTTCAAATATACTTGCGAGATAAAAAAGAAGTTGTACTTTTGCACCCGCTTTGAGAAACAAGCGAAAAAACAAATAAGACACGTTCCTAGACATATTGAATTGACAGCCGTTTTGAAAGAGATTTCAAAACAAATTAAAGAGTAATAGAATCTGTAAGATTCGAAAAAGACCACTAAGAGA
>JACCEA011863209.1_pt1 | contig 21788 bp, 27 predicted proteins | sample 7449851 | NCBI WGS metagenome assembly JACCEA01 (sample SAMN15323453, study PRJNA562643) | freshwater metagenome | isolation source: river surface water | place: USA:Blue River Watershed | collected 2017-08-18 | reverse complement strand
ATTTTGTTGCATTCCAAAACATACCAGCCATATTGGTAACATTACGCGTATCAAAATTTAATATGAAATCTTGTTCGCAGCAATTAAACATACATTTCATATTTGTCACATTACTTGTATTCCAATTTAATGTTATAGGTTCAATTGATATTTGTTTTATATCATAAAACAATCTTGACATGTCTGTTATTTGACTTGTATCCCAGTTTCCAATATCATCAATATCGTTAAAATAATTATTAATTTTATTAATAATTATTTTTATTATATTATTATTATTATTATTATTATTATTAAAATAATCTACAATGGCTTCTCTTAATTCTTCTTTTGATGTAAATGATCTCATTTTTTTAGGTTTATATTTATTGTATCAAATAAAAAAACAAATCAATTTTCTAACAAACCAACAGATTTTTTAATAAAACTCTTCAAATCTATCACACATAAATAGCAGTTTAGCATTTATTTTATTTAATGCATAAAACAACATTAGTTTATAATAGTGTCTTTTTAATAAAAGATATTTATTTTCTTGGCCTTCTAATGGAGAATTATAAAATGTAGAATTAATATCTGTATTTTTATTAATAAAATATATTGGATATCTAAAATTTATTGTTTTATAAAACATTGAATATATACAATAAACATTACTTGTATCAAAGGTTAATGGTTGATTAAAATTGTTTGCATAACAAAACATATAAGCCATATTAATAACGTTGTGTGTATTAAAATTTAATGGTTGATTAAAATTTATTGCACCTTCAAACATATGAGACATATTAGTAACATTGCCTGTAATAAAATTCAATGGTTGATTAAAATTGGTTGCATTCCAAAACATATAAGACATATTAGTAACATTGTGTGTATCAAAATGTAATGGTTGATTAAAATGTTTTGCATTATAAAACATATAAGACATATTAGTAACATTACTTGTATCGAAATTTAATATAAAATCTTGTTTACACCCAGAAAACATAAATGACATATTTGTGACATTGCTTGTATTCCAATTAAGTATGATTGGGTTAACTGATATTAAAGGAATATTCATAAATAACTCAGACATATCTGTTATTTGACTTGTATTCCAATTTCCTATATCATCAATGTCGTTAAAATAATTATTAATAATTATTTTTATTATATTATTATTAAAATAATCTAAAATAGCTTCTCGTAATTCTTCTTTTGATTTAAATGATCTCATTTATATTTTTTAAGTTTATATTTATTGTATTAAATAAAAAAACAAATCAATTTTTATTACAGTTATATTATCTTAAAATAACTGTAATAAAAATTGATTATAAATATTAATTATTATTATTATTTAATTAAAAATAATACTATGAACAGAATTACAAGTAAAATTATAATAGGTAGTAAATTATTTGATTTTTATATAAATGGTAAAAATATTATGATAGGTGGTGGATTATTTGGTTTTTATAGGGGATATACAACTTGTAAAATTCATATAATAAATGAACGTTTTAGTCAACCTTCAGATTCAGATTCAGATTCAGATTTAGATGAAGATGAACATTTAGATTGTTTAATAACTGGCGTTGGATGTGGAGTTTTGTATACAGTTTTCTTACCATTTGCAATTATTTTTGAATGCAATCATTTATATTACAATATAATAAAAAATAAAAATAAGAAATAATTTAAAAAAACATTATGTTGATGCGTTAAAAAAACTCTTCAAATCCATCACACATAAATAGCAGTTCGGCATTTATTTTATTTAACACATAAAATAATAACAATTTATAATATTGCATAGCCGACAAAAAATATTTATTTTTTTACCTTCTAATGGGGAATTTGTAAATATATTATTAATAACTATATTATTAATAATATATATTGGCTGATTAAAATTAGTTGCACAACAAAACGTATTAAGCATACCACTTACATTACGCGTATCAAAATTTAATGGTTCATTAAAATTAGTTGCTTCCATAAACATACATGACATATTAGTAACTTTACTTGTATTGAAATTTAATGGTTGATTAAAATTGGTTGCATTCCAAAACATAGATGACATATTTTTAACATTGCCTATAATGAAATTTAAAATAAAATCTTGTTTACAATTGTAAAACATATAAGACATATTAATAACATTGCATGTATTCAAATTCAATGTTATTGGTTTAATTGATATTTGTTTTATATTACGAAATAAATTAGACATGTCTATTATTTTACTTGTATTCCAAGATCCAATATCTTCTATTTCCATAGTCCATTTATTAGTGCCATTAAAATAATTTTTAATAGTACTAATAGTATTTTGTATATAAGAACCACTAATATCTATACTATCAAAATATTCTTCAATAGCGTTTCTTAATTCGGCTTTTGTAGTAAATATTCTCATTTTTTATAAATAGTAAAATTATTGTTTTTATTTTATGTATCAAATAAAAATAAAAATCAATTTTGTATAAAACAAAAAATAAAAGGTTTACCCCCCCCCTTAAAAATATATAATTTTACATGTATATAATGTATTTTTTAATTGATCGCACTAAAAAAATCATTTTTGGTTGGTCGGCCAAATGTGGCTGTTCTCATATAAAACAAATATTCTGGTACTATCAGGGCATAAATAAAAAGAATGTTCATGCGAATTCTTATGGGCGTCTTCCACCAAATATTTCTGGTTATAATGTGATTTTAATTAGTCGCGATCCTTATAAAAGATTAGTATCGGGGTTTTTAGACAAATACAAACCCGGCAGCGAATTAATGAAAAAATGGAAACATCCGAAAATGACATTTTCACTGTTTGTAAAAGAACTCGTAAAAGGTGATTGGGCTATGATTGATAAACATCATTTTACACCGCAAACTTCAGAGGCATTTAATCCGGCACTATTAGATTATAGTAAAAATAATCTAATACGTTGTTTTTATATTGAAAATATCGATTATCACTATATCGAATCCTTGTATGGAAAACCCATTCCGCCTGAAATAAAAAACTTTAAATGTGGGCATGAACGCACTGTCAAACAGGAAACTTTTGAGGGTCCACTATATGATTTAGATATGGAAACTTATATCAATGCAAATGTTCACTATAGCCAATTTTATAATGACGAGCTGAAACAATTAGTATATGACTTTTACAAAAATGATTTTCAATATTTTATAGAAAAACGATGCTTGACAATGCCGGTTACCGTTAATTCAAAAAAAGTTGTGACATATTCAAACAATAATAATATGTTTTTTCGTTGGTTAAAACAATAACATAATATTTATGATACCCCCCTATAGTAAAGCAATACTCAGTTTTCTACTATAATCTATATCAGGTCGAATACCATTTTGTTTTAATTGTGCTTTCAATTCTTCTTCTTCTTTAATAAGATTACTAATATCTTGAATTAAACCCATAAATCTATTTTCACTTAATTCCAAAAACTGCTTTACATCTTTAATACTTTTGGCAAATTCCCAAGTTTGATTATTTGTATCAACCAAAACATATCTGGAATCTTCACTTTGACGAGAAACATTTTTATTCATATTGCCATAGTAAATAAACTGAACATATTTGGTAGATGTTGAATACCTCTCTTCCAGTATAAAATTTAATTCATTATTCATTCTATAATATTTTTTTAACATAGAAATATTAGATTCGGACATATTAGATTCGGACATATTAGATTCGGACATATTAGATTCGGACATATTAGATTCGGACATATTAGATTCGGACATATTTTCAATTATATAATTATTATTTTTATTTTATTAATTATATGTTTATACATAAATCAATTTTATTTGCCCTTTACTTTTTTCGTTTTGTTTAATTTGAATGCATCGATTTCTTCTTGTGTATAGCATCCTGATCCAATGGCGGCATATTTTTTAGTACCTTTTGGACATTTCTTTTCTTGTTTCTCTGATGCCTTTTTTTCTTTCTCCGATTCCTTTTCCTTTTTTTCCTCTTTTTCCGTTTTCTCTTCTTCCTCTTGTTCTTTTAACTTTTCAGACATAGATGGATTTAATGCTGCCGCTGACACTATTACTTCACCCACTTCCGCGGCTTCTTTAGTATCGCGTTTATCTTCAACCGCATGTTCATCTTCCGCTATTACTAAAGGCTGATAGTCATCTAACTGTATTTTTGCCACATTTTTGATTTTCTTTGCCCTAGATTTCTTAGCTGGAATTTCTTCAGCTGCCTTTTCTTCGGCTTTGGCAATGGCTTTAGCTTCGGCTTTTTCTTCAGCTTTTTCTTCAGCTTCGGTAATAGCCAACATCTTTGTCACCTTCTCCGCATTCACGTTATGCGCCTTTTTGAAAATAAAATATCTATTCAAAAACGAAATTCGTTTTTCTTCATCTGTCATCGTTAAAGCATTATCATACATCTTAGCTACTACAGGATTCTTATTCACATCACGTTTCATCGCCGCATATAAATCATTAAATAATCCCGAACCATTCTCAAATCCAAAATCACGCGCCTCCGTATCCGAAACCAAAACAAATCCATAATTCTCCATCGATCGACGAAAGAACTCATAATTCACGAGATACTCCACCGCATATTTATTAATCGATTCCTGAAATACATTAATCGCGTATCCCAGACTGGTCTCGTCATCCGAAAATCCAGTATAATCATACTGTTTTTGAATCTCAAAAATCTTGTCTTTGCCCTCATTCACATAAATACCAATACTTTCGTCGCGGCGTTTTGAACGCAACAAATCAAACACGGTTTGTCCATCATAGCATGTAGCAATAAAATGCCCGCCCGGCGCCGTATTTTCCGATATGTTACGCAAGAAATTATGGAAGGTCGTCCCTGATTCAAAGAAATAGTGCAGCGCAAACTGGCACGAACTCACATTGAAGCCTTTTTCACCGATCCCATAGTGATTATATACATTTGCACCCATTTTAGTGGCATCTTTCGGTCCTTTACCGAAAATCGCGTCTGAAATCGCATGCTCTTTAGAATTAAAATACGCCTCACCACTGCGAATATTTAAACTACTATTACCAGGCAAGAAAATTGCGTCAAACATTTTCGGTGTTTTACTTCGCTCCGTCAAATAGCGCGCGCAAGCGCCGTTGTTCTGATTATAAATATTGTCTTTTGAAACGTCGATGCCAAACACGAATTTCACGCCGGCGCTTTTCCATTTAGACATATCACCCGCTTTTCCTACAGCATAATCGATGAGTGTATCGCCGCGCTTACTTACACCTTCAATCAGCTTCTTTTTCACATACAAATTGTGGAAATTACGCAGCGCGCGAGTGTAGGAAACTTGGTCATTTTTCGACTTGTTATAGTAAACGTCGTCGGTGGCGTCGGAACTGGGGATACCGGCGCCGGTAGTAATCATTTCCTCTGTGACAGGATGATGAATTGATTTCCAATTATCATTGGCGACATGATATGCATTGCCGAATTCCTTGTTGCCGGCGCGCAAATTGTATGTCTTGTCGTGACGCACACGCAAAGGTGTCCAGCGCCAGCCACGCTCCTTGCTCGGATCATAGCTGAATTCCACAATCATATTGTCTTCAAAACGCTCACCTTCTTCAGTCACCATAAACAAATTGTCGTTTTCTTTTACCATATGCACATTTGCCAAATACGCCTCCGCGTCATATGGATTCGTCGGCTGAAACGGCATCGGCACATAACGGTCTTCGTGATCTCTATCGCGACTAAACGCCGGCGGTATTTTGCCGTCCAACAAATCTTGAAAAGGATTCATAAATGCATGTACATTTTTGTCGAATCCGCAGCGCAACTCCAATGTACGATAGTGCATCTCTTGACGCACGGCACTCACCCCATTTTTAAATGCGGTGTGAATCGCTTCTTTTCCGTCTTTGTCTGTCTTATATGTTACCAAGAAATCGATAGTATTAAACACCGGTGGTTTCCATTTGAACGACATCGGCCATGTGAATTTCTCTAATTTCGATGTTTGACCCGACCCCATGCCACCCACGCCCGTCGCCATGGGCGTGAAAATGAGCCCGTCAGTCATGTAGGGATAAACATTGTCTTTAACATCGCTCAAAACGGTACGACAAGCGTCGAAAATCGATTTGCCTTGTGTGGCGGGATAAAACTTCTTCACATTCATTTTGAATTCCGCTGGTTTGCCGTCTTTGAGCACTGATGCCAGTTTCATTGCGCGGGTTACTATAGTAAGCAATTGCAAGCGGTATTGCTTTTTATCATCTTTTACCGCTGCATCTATGGGCGCAAAATCCAATTCGCGCACCGATTTGCCGGCTAAATAATAAATATCGAACGCAGCATAAGTATTTATGAACTCCTTACGATTATTATATTTAATATGTTCGCCGTCAATCAGCGTGTTCCAAATAGTGCGCTCAGTTGCTATGCAACCAGTAAATTGTACTAACATATTTGTATTAATCAAATATACTTTACCATCGCGATAGTGCACATATAACATTTTGCGGTCACCGTCGGCTTTATCTGTCACACAATAACCATCGCGAATATTGGGCTCTTCTGTATTGGCACCGACGGGATCGACCACATTTTTCAGCTGCAATGTGCACGAAGACGGGCCAATAAAGTCGCGCGGACTAATACGGCGTTCGACGTAGCCCTCACCATGAACCAGCCGCATATACGACTGTATGACTTCTTCTTGTTCGGGATATGACACAGGAAAATTGGTGCCTTGGAGGCCGCTTAAGACCACACGAATCACGCGACGCAATTCGTCAGATAAGGCAGTGACACGATCTACATTATAGGGTGTTCCAACACCAACTTTAGAATTTTCGACTTCTAACTCGACTTCGCAATGATCAACCCCGCTAAAAATGCCGGATTCTTCCATAGTATGTGTAGGAATCATGACACCCCCGGATAGTGAAGAATTGCGAATAATACTTAAATCAACAATAATGGGACTATCGGGTTTATAGAATTTGACGCGATTAATAAGACGAAATGTTTTGCGAGATTCGGTCCAACCGCGAATAATGTCTTCGACGTGTTTAGATCCGACTTCATAATCACGCTCTATGTTAAATGATACATTGAAATTGAAATCGGAGAATTGGATTTTTTTGATGGGTGTGCGATTGGTGCCGTCGGTAGTCATGGCGGGTGATTTTTGCGTAAATTTCATTTTGTAGTCATTATTAACGGGCATATCGATGAGTTTTTTGATACTATTTGTCCTACAGTATTGTTGGACCAATTCGGCGCCGATAATTTCCGCGCGAATGTTAGACATTTTAGTGATGCCGGTGGTTTTATCGACGATTTCGGGTGTAATACGGAGCATAGTGATGCCCTGCATATTATCACAAACAAAACCGCAAGACATGAGGCGAGAAATCACATTGTCATAATCGACCTTAGAGATGTGTTTGCCCTTCTTGGGATTTGTGCCGAATCTGACTTCTAATTCACTGGCCTGCATATTATTGCGAACTACTGGATTCGTTGCTAAATAGTGAGACAACATAGTGTCTAATTGTTTTTTTAGCTCTGCAGCAGTAGGCTGTGACTCTTGTTCTGTTGATCTGCTCATAATATTATAACTATATAAATAGGGTATATTTATTTATATAGTTGTTTGAAGGGAGATGTCTTTCAATTTTAAGGGAACTACGTTCCCTTATGATCCCTCCTATACCTCACGATTAGGAACCTTCGGTTCTGAATCGCTCGGAGTTATAAGATTTCAAAAACAGTTATAATAGTAAATATTTAAACAGTATTATTAATATTGTATGAAAAGTGGCAACACCTTAATAAATTACTATTGGGATCTATTTTTAAAAACAGTTATGATAGTAAATTTTCAAACAGTAATATTATTATTGTATGAAAAAGTGGCTCCCTACGGTCGCCACCTTAATAAATTACTATTGGGACCTATTTTTAAAAACAGTTATGATAGTAAATTTTCAAACAGTAATATTATTATTGTATGAAAAGTGGCGAACAAAGTGCAACATAATCCTACCTTACAGGATTCCAGCAGTAGAATTTCGCAAAGCGAAATTCTTAGAGCCACCTTATAAAAATCACTATCGGGGTCATTTTAAAAAAAACAGTTATGATAGTAAATTTTCAAACAGTATTATTAATATTGTATGAAAAGTGGCAACACCTTAATAAATTACTATCAGGGTCATTTTTAAAAACAGTTATGATAGTAAATTTTCATACAGTAATATTATTATTGTATTTTAGTTGTCTTCTTCTATAACAAATATTATAAATTAATTGTCTGTGTAATTATACGTGCTCTCTATATTTATTATATAATATAATTATATTTGTTGGTTACGGTGGCAGATTTGGAACCTAAGTTTATGATGGTGATGGTGGTGGTGGTGGCAGATTTGAAACCCAATCTTCAACATGTGTCGGTTTTTCATTTTCAAAATATTCTGTTAACATTTCCATTGTCTCTGCATCTGCAATTTGCGGAACACGAGATACTAACGCCTTTATTTTTGTTATATTATTTTGATTGAACGCTTCAGTAATAAATATTTTATTATATTTAAAAATGTTGTAAACCATCCAACTACTATATATAATATTTGCGTCTTTATTAACAAATATAGGGTTATAAATAGATAATTCTTCATTTTCAGAATCTTCATCATGTATTTCATATAGGTCAATCAAATCGGCTGTATTTGTTATACTAAACAATAATCCTGCATAATGTAATATTAATGCAATTAATGATATTCGTATTTTATGATTTGTATGGATAATTTTATTTTTAGTATTGATAGCTAAACCATCTAGAATTGGTTTTATTTTTTGATATCTTATTTGAAATATAGAATTGTCTGGCGTAATTAATGCAACAATTTTTTTGGTAAGTTTTCGTGCAATATCGTTGAAACAACTTGAATGAACAAATAATCTTTGAAAGTCATTGTTTGTAACTAACGAATTTGCTCTATAATTCATACCTAATTTAATAATTTTATTAACCACTTTTTCTAAATGTGTATTTTCTCCACCAATTTGCTTACGTTTTCGTGTTTTTCCACCAATTTGCTTATGTTTTTGCGTTTTCATTATATATATATATATATATATATATATATATATATATATGATATTACACATTTTAACATTTCAAATGCAGATTTATTTGTGCTTTAATTTATTGTTGCTAGACATAATCAATTCTTCATCAGTAACATAACCTTGTATATTATTTAGTTCACTATTATATGCTTCTTGTAAACAATGATTGCATTTATAAATAACATTATTATTCCATTTTTGTCCTAAAAATTTACTCATTTCATTAAACTTATTGTTGTTATCGTTATCTTTTTTTTGTTTTTTGATTTGTCTATTAGTTGGTTTACATTTATTATAAGCATCTTTTAGTTTGCCCATTTATATGTAATTATATGTAATTATATATATAATTTTATAAACATATAAACGCATAAACAATTGGTGTTTGAAATGTTTAAAGGTGTAAAATGTCTTCAAGAAATTACTATCGGAGTCATTTTCAAAAACAGTTATAATAGTAAATTTTCATACAGTAATATTAATATTGTATGAAAGTGGCACTCTGAGCAATTCAGAACCGAAGGTCCAAGGGCGCGCCTCGGGCGAAGCACGTCGTTCCTTCGGAACTTAGAGCCGTTGTGTCCTAATCGCGAGGTATAAGTGCGCACCTGTGCGCACGTAGTTTTTGCTTGCAAAAACTAAGGGAAGGATCATAAGGATGCGGGAATCTTCGATTCCCCACTTGCACCTCCGAAGGAGGTGCTATCCGCAGGTTTCCTTAGAAAGTCGTTAAAATGTTTTCCTGGAAATATGGTTTTATATCCCGAATGTTCCCTTAATGCATTATACAATTTAATATTATTATGTTTACCAGACATTATATATAAACTCTTTTTTTGCTCTCTAGATAATATCTCTTTTCCAATATCTAAAAAAGATGTATATTGAGAATCAATCAAATTCGCATATACTAATATAGAAACGACCAAATCACTATGATTTGCCGATAATAAACTCAAAAAACTATAAACTAATTTTGATATATATGTTGGATCTTTTCTAATTATTGTATCCATCGTTTTATATGTTTGACGTGCTGATTCGGTTTTTAAATATAGTGCTCTATTAAATAAATACCACATTGAAAAAATAGTACACGAACCGGTATGCGTTCTGATTTGCGTAATTATTTCAGGATCACATAATCTACTTTGACATGTAGGACGTTGTCCATAACATAAATATAATGGGTGTTTAAAAATAATACGTTTTCCAGGATATATTTTGCTCACTATTTCGCGGCAATCATATTCTATTATTTGATAAATATGCATTAAATAATCCGATAGTACCCACCCATTTGGTTCAAACAGTTCAATTATTGCGGTTTTTGAGGTTGCATGTATAATAACCATATTAATATGCTCGGGAATATAAATCGGTATAGCAAATGCGTGTATTTTATTAATTTGCATTTTATCTAATTCGCGCACTATTGGCTGATAGTGCCTGGTTTCATTATTATTCATATAATCAATAATTTTGGTCATTTCTTCGCTAGGAATATCTTTTGTATGTTGTTTTTGTTTAAAAATTAAGTCTGTATTTACAAAATTGTAATCCATTGGTGTTAATAATTTAATTCCTGTAATATCAGTGAGTCGTTTTATAATTTTTAATGCATAATTATGGTTTCCTAAAATCTGATTAATAGTATGTTTTACATTAATGTTTAAATTTTCAATGACTGGTGGTACTATTTCATTTGTTATATCACATAGTAATTGAAATTTCATTTTTATTAATTGATCGATTTTATTTTGTGTGATTTCATTTGGAAATTCATTTTTGATTTCTTTTTGCAAAAACTCAGAAACACTTTCCGGAATCTTTGCATGACATTTATGATTTCTTAAATCCATATCTTCTTTTTTAGGTGTTTTTGGTGATTTTGATTTTTCGGATAAGGATGATGAGCTGTCAAATAAGTTTGCTTCGGTGTACACTATATCAGTTATTTGTTTATTTTTAGATTTGTTTGAAGATTTTGATGAATGAGAAGAACCTTTTTTATGACGTTTTTCATCACTGTTTTTATCGGATGATCTGCGTTTTCTTTTGGTTTTACTATCATTGCCACCGCGTGTATATTGTTTTCGTGTTTTCATGAATATATAGTATTCTAACATAATAGTATTTGAATCACAGTAGTATTTGAATCCCAGTAGTATTTGAATCCCAGTAGTATTTGAATCCCAGTAGTATTTGAATCCCAGTAGTATTTGAATCCCGAGCACTCTGAGCGAATGCACTTGTGCATTCGCGAAGTAAAGGAGGGATCATAAGGGAACGTAGTTCCCTTAAAAAATTGATTTTAATTTTTCAAACAATATTATTATTAAAAAACAAAAATCATCTTAACTTAATAATTCTGATTTAAAATGCAACCGAATTCCGATATCGAAGCTAACCACGAAGAAGATTATCGCAAAATCCGCAATGAACTAATTAAACAACAAAATCAATTAGTAGCTGTTCATACAAAATCCATAAATAGCGTCAATTGTTGGGCAAAAACAATAATTATAATACTATTGTCATTGTTTATATTACCTTTCGGAATTACCAGTACATATTATGCTTTTACTGATAACTCTTGTTTAAATTTACCTGCCGGCAAGTTAATAGTAACATTAAAAGACTATTTGGCAGTTGATGGTATTTTGAGTTTAATTTATTATGTTGTTATTTTACTTACAATAGTAAAGACAAATATTAATACATTTAATTCAGATAATATTATTATAAAAATAATACTAATATTATGTCGTATATTTGTATTGTCTTGGACTATATTAGGTGCAATAGTATTTTGGTCATTAATCGATAATAATAAATGCGATCATGGCATTTATAATTATACTTTTGCATTATTAATTATAAAATTCGTGTCGATAATACTATCATCTTCTGAAATAAATTCTAAAAACAAATAATTGTGTGTATATGTGCGGGTTGGAATGGGTATCTATTATAGTGGCATTATAAGGAGGGGATTCTAAGGCAGGGAATCTTAATGCAGGGAAGGGATCCTAAGGGAAACCTACGGTTTCCCTTAAAAATTGACTCTGTTTTTTTATTATGTATTTATGCACAAAAAATAATTTTAACTTATCAATTAAATGTCAGATTCTAGCACAACTTTTATAAGATCGTGTATTACACACACATTCCTTGATTTATGTAGGGGGAAAAAATTCAAAGAAGCCCAAGAATTTTATACACAACATCCAGATATGGATATTTCCAATAATGATTTTATAACAATGATTGCGGTAGGATGTGATTTGCCATTTATACAATGGCTTTTAGAAATGAGACCACATATTGATGTGTGTGTAAATAATAACTTTGCATTTCGCTGTGCATGCCAATATAAAAATATTCCAATGGCAAAATGGCTGTTAGAAATCAGACCAGACACAAATATTTCATATGGGGACAATGAGGTATTTAAGATTGCATGCTTGAATGGCAATTATGATGTTGCAGAATGGTTATTACAAGTACATCCAATCTTAGATGATCCGGTTAATAGTACGAATATATTAAACTATTTATGTTTTATGGGAAATATACAAAACATAAAATGGTTGTTAAGTAAGAACCCCAATACAAACGTATCTACAGATGACGAATTTGCATTTAGATGGGCTTGTAGTATGGGAAAATTAGATATTGCACAATTACTATTAGAAGTGAATCCGCGTATAAATATCTATGCACGCGACGATTATGCATTTAGGTGTGCTTGTAATTATAGTAAATTAGATGTCGCTCAATGGTTAGTTTCGTTGGATTGTATAAAATATAGTATTATGTTTGGTCTATATGGAAAAATGACTCCTGTTATTTGTGAAAATTATGACTATAGTAAATTACTATATTGTTTGCATAAAGCAGAGAAATTATCGTTGTTTGATGCGACGCTTATTTGTGATATCAAGGATGGTATGTAGATAGGGAACAGAATGAGAAATAATAAGAGGGAACCATAAAAATAAGGGAAGAATCATAAGAAGAAATCATAAGGAGAAATCATAAGGGAAGGATCATAAGGATGCGGGAATCTACGATTCCCCACTTGCACCTCCTCCCTTCGGGTAGAGGTGCTATCCGTAGGTTTCCTTAGAAAATTGAAGCATTTTTTTCATTAAAACACATAATATAAAAATAAATTATTAACACCTCACGCGAATTTAAAATGACATCAATAGTAGCAATAAAAAATCAATTTATGGATTGTTGTGTTAGTGGCAACTTAACACAACTCCAAGAATTATATTTGAAATATAATTCATATAATATTAATGAAAATGTAAATGAAATGTTTAAAACGGCTTGCTTTTATGGCCAATTAGAAATAGTAAAATGGTTATTATTACAGTATCCAAATTTAAATATTTCTAGCGAAGACGAATATTCATTTCGGGTGGCATGTATGAAAGGCCATTTAGAAACGGCACAATGGTTATTACAAACAAAACCGTCGATTGATATTTCTATCAAAAATAATATTGTGTTTATAATGACTTGCACATCAGGAAAATTAGACGTTGCCAAATGGTTATTACAAATAAAGCCAGATATTAGGATTGGAAGCGACATATTTATATATACATGTGGAAATGGACATTTAGAAATGGCACAATGGTTATTGCAAGTAAATATATTTAATAATAGTGAAAATTTATTAACGTATGCCTTTAATTCAGCATGTAAAAACGGACATTTACATATTATAAAATGGTTAAAACCAAATGGACCCGATTCATCTATATGTGATAAAGGATTTAAAGATGCTTGTAATGAAAACCATACACACATTGCACAATGGTTTGTACAATACGAACCATTTAAATACAGATTTTCTAAAGGAAAATTATATCGCGAATTTGGTAATTATATTGATTATGAAATATGTAAACTGCCCAAACATATTAATTTATTTGTAGCGTTAGACAAAAGTGGATATTTAAATATGATGGGTGCCGATTTATTAATAGACGTTATAGAAGCATTATAATGAAAAGTTGATAAAAGTATGTAAAAGTTTTTTACAGAAATAATATACAATGTTTTCTTTGCGTGAATGGCAAAACATGATTGTTCATAAAGATCAAATTATAGTGCAAGCATCGACTACGGATGGCTGTGATGGTCAAACATGTACGTCAATCGGTATGTCATACATATATGCACATTATCCGGATAAAACCGCCGATTTTCAAATAGGAAATCATGATCAGCTTGTATTATGCGCTATAGGCGAAAATACGGATCAGCGACGACGAGGAGGTCAGGCAATTAATCGTCGAAATATAATTGCGACTTTAAAATCGAATGGTATAGAGAATGTGGCGTTGAAGGGATTAGAATATTTTGAAAGTTTGCCGAAATATAAATTCGTGATTAGTCCAGAAGGTAATGGGGTGGATTGTCATCGGCACTATGAGGCGCTGATGGCGGGCTGCATTCCGATAGTGGAATTTAATCCGATCATACAGGCGAAATATGGCGATGTGCCGATATTATATACGCGGGATTATAGTGAAATTACTCCTACATATTTGGAGGAGAAATATGCGGAAATGTTAGACCGAAAATGGGATTTTAGTCGGCTTTTTTTGTCTTCGTGGTCGCCAGAGGAGCAGATGCTGATAAAATATCGGGGCAATTATTGGTGTAAGGAATTAGTGAATAAGTGTTGGTATTAACCTTAAAAATTGATTAAATTTTAATTTTTATTTATAATTAAAAAATAAAACTAAATTAAAAAAGATGGGACTTAAGCCGAGTGTAATTTACACTAATTCTGAATGTAAAATTTGCAATAATAAAATAGACAATTATATTGATTTACAATGTGGTCATAATGTTCATACAAACTGTTTATTAAATTGGTGGAATAAATCCAGTCATATACACGGATTAACATGTGCTATTTGTTATAGACCTGTATATGACTGTATTATGGTATTAGATGCGGATGATGAATTTCCATTAGCGTTTTATCGTCATGATGAACGTGTTGCCGATTGTTCTTTAATACGCATACATAATAATAATCATAGTCATAGTTGCAATTACAAAATAATAAAAATTCAAAATGGCGCAGCAAGAGATCGAGCATTAAATACTGTAATAGAATTAGCAAAAGATTTAAATAATGATGTGGATATGTATATTATAAAAAAATATACGAATATTAAACCGTTGCATTTGTAAAAGTCCAACTAATAAGTCACCTTTTTAGGTTATATTATATTTTGATTTTAATAATTATAAATAATTATTTTTTCTAAGTTCAACCAATAAAGTCTTTCATGCTAATAAAAAACTTTATAGTAAACTCGCGTTTATTCATTTATTTTTTGTAAATAAATATAATTTGTTTTATTATTATAAGTTAAATCTAAATATGTGTATTGAAATATTAAATCATAATGTTCAGTTTCAGTTTCAGTAATTTCAAATGTATTGTGAAACAACGCACAATTCATATAATAACTTTGTATATAAGTTTCATAATTTACATTATTATTTGTATAAATTAAATTGTTATAGTTACAGATAAAATTATTATATATATTATCATATTTTTTATCAAACACTGTGAAAATACCACTATAACTATTATTATTTGTGGTATTAGTTATAACTAATTTAATATTACTTGATAAATTATCATTTTCTAATAATACATGTAAATGAATAGAATAATTTTGGTTGGTATTCGAACCAACAATAACAAATTTGGAATTATCAGATAGCGACATTGTAATTGTATTTGTGTTTTTGTTATATTTTAAAGTTTTTAATATTAATCAATTTTTTCGAGTTGTCTAAGAATTTACTTTATATTTATTTAACATAATGTAAAATGGGATTTTTTATTAAATACAAATATAAAATAATTTAAACATATGATGACGACTAAGATAGATTCGGATCTATAGTGCCTACTGTGACATTAACCTGGGAATTTTAAAAAAATATTATCTTGCCTTAACATAAATTATTGTTCTTTATTACTAATTTAATTGCTAGAAATAAATGATATTAATTCATCAACATTATTTGCATTTAAATGAATATTTTTTAATTTAAATAAATACAAAAGTATATATTTATAATTATTATTATTAATTTTCTGATCCAAAATTTCATTTAAAACCTCAGTGTAAAATTTATTATCGCATATATAATACTTAGTATTTATTGGTTGAAATGGTTCAAAATCAACATTAATGGTTATTTCTTTTTCATCATTATCTAATGCTGTACCACAAAACAATACTAACCCATTATTAGGTATATGACTATATAAATTTAGCTTTTGTTGTGTTAACATTATGGCATTTTGCATAGATAGTTTATTTTCGTTCGACTTAATATTGTTAGCAAAATCATACTCATTTGCTAACCATCTATTTATACGCAATAAATCTTCTTTTGGTGGAATAACAAAAGTTATCATACTATCTTCTTTTCCACGCGCGACTGTAAGGTACTCAAATGACATTTTTAATTATTTATTAGTTTTGTATAATTAGTTTTTTTTTATAAAAATCAATCAATTTTATGAGGTATAAAACTAAAGGAAGGATCCTAAGGGCAACAGACGTCCGCTTAAACGTAGTTTCATTAACTTAACGTAATTTGTCTGCAAGTTTTTTCCCACATAAACCCCCGATTTTTTCATACATAGCCTGTTTGGTCATTTTATCTGTTGCTGGGCCAAACAATTTATTATAAATCTCAGTCAATTCGTCCGTCTTATAAGCCCCGATCCCGCATAATGCCTTCTCCACATTCATAAATTTATAATATGCTTCGCGCATATGTGCAATGTGTGACCTACGCACATTAACGTTGGTTTCCATACTATAACTGCCCTTGTTGACATACAATAATATTGTGTCATCATTGTCCTCAGTACTATCATCATTATCATCAGTACTATCGTTATCTGCAACATAATCATTGCGCACAAAATGTAGATAGCAATTGTCGCCCAAATCAACGTAAATTGGTCGCCGCCAATAAACACAACAAGGAATCAGCGATAGTAATGAAGATGCCATCGACGGTTGCGTCATCAAATTGGATTTGATTTCGTTGAGTTTAATATTAGTGATCTTATGATTGGTTTGTTTGAGTTCTGACCCAGCGTTAGCAGTAGCAGAACCGTTAAAATATTCAAACAATTCACGTTTTTCACTCATCATTAAATTTATCATGTTTGTGCCAATAGCGATGTTTCTTTCATACACTGATTGTGAATGATTGGCGACGTACATGCACCAGAATAGTGAATCGGGGTGTCGAGGGTAAAACTTGGTTTTTAATGGCTTTTCCAATGGCTTTTCTAATGGCTTTTCTAATGGCTTTTCCAATGGCTTTTCCAAAGATTTAATTGACATATTTTCTAACAGTAATTCAAGGGCTAAGGATTTATCCGACTTATCTAAAGATAAATCCAACTGATTTTCTTCTTTTTTTTTCTTTTCTTCGATATCAGATTTAATAAATTTGGAATTGCTTGTCAACATCCATGGCCCTAATATATCGCTTAATGCATTCGGATTTTGTTTGAAAATATCTTTGCGATCATAAAACAATTCGGTATATACTGGAATCATCGTAATTATTATTGTATGACTATCTATCTTTAATTATAATTATTAAAACAATTTATGTAATGTTTACAAATCAGTTTTTTGTAGACATTTTTATGAGGTACACATTTAATCACTATCGCTATCAACTTCACTATTACTATCATAAATGCAATCATTAATGTTTATTTTTATTAATTCAATATACCCATTCACACAATTAGTTTTCATTTTATTATTTAATACTTTAATAAATGCACAAATAATATCATCTAATTCACTATAAGTCCATTTTTCTGTTTCAGAATTTACCACATTTAACAGAATGTCATTATGTATGTTAAGTGCATTTAATAATATACCACATTGAAACCGTATTTGTTTATTATTTATATTACTATCGCCACAAAGTCCACCTTCACATCTCTTTAAATATGATAATTGTTTGTTTGATTCTATTTTACATTTTTGTTTTATTTCTTCAACAATGCATTCATTATTTCCATCTTCACATTCTTGTTTAATTTTTTTCCACATAGTAATATATTTTTTTGGTGCATCAGAGTCAATCTTAAATCGTAAATTATGTGTGTATGATTCTAATATATTCATAATAATAATTAATTACATTATTTGTTTATATAATTAATTGGATAACTGTAGAATAGCTTCACTATTCTAGAAGGTGTATAATAGCTCCGCTATTCTAGACCAATGGCCATTCCAGAAAAAAACGTATTTTTAAACTCTAGTTTTTGATTTTCCAAATTTTTCAACTCGGATTCTTGATCATTCACATATTTAATATATTTTTCAATTTCCAACACAATATTTTTGGGCAAAAACGAGATATTTACAAAAATCCCGCTTTTATTTTCATTTAATTTAACTGACGGATTTTGTTTAAGAATCCACAAAATATCCATTTGCTGTGTTTTTGACATTTTTTCAATATCATTTTTAAGTTTAACCAAATAATCGCTCGAAAATTCCATAGCCGGGGCTTTATATTTGTTGTGGCTTTTTTCTTTAAGTGTTTTTGAAATATATTATATGGACTTTATCGGGGTTCAATCAGACTCGCAATAGTAGTAATGGAGGGGTCATTTAATTCAAAACGGATGCCAATAATACGCGCTTCGACCACGGCATTTTCTTTAATACTATTAAAATATTTGCTAGTACTATGATGATCGCGGGCAATAAACACAGTAATTGGAACATTATCACTATCGGCGTCTTTGACAAACGCATGAATACCGGCTTTGGTGACTTCGGAAACAGTGCATGATACCATCATGTCTTTGACGGGATAACACACTAAACATTCATACACAACACAAAACTCGACGTGGTCGTCTTTGACATTGCCGCTAGAATGCGATAAAACGCGCACAGAATTGGGACGAATAAATCCCTCGGCAATGCATTTGCCTTCGGTTTTAGTGCGAATTAGTTTTTCTAGATTTTGTGACAGATTTTTGCCGACTTCGTTGATACTGAGTGCAATTTTAGTATTTAAGATTGAGCGCATATAAACGCCATATTTAGATAAGTCATTTGTCTTTTCCATGATTTAGTGTATAAATTCAAGCAAGATTTTTCTATATATATTTGTTTTATCGTTTTGATTTTTTTATACATTAAATATCAATTTTTTTATACATTAAATAATAAAATCATTTAAAATCTTAATTATACATAAAACATAAATATGTCAGAAGAAACAAACAATCATTACCGTGAAATTGCCGAAAAATTATTATTATTGAGAGTAAAAAAAACTTTTTTAACAACATTAAAACATTATTTACTAACAACACCATCTGATGTATTATTTGTATTTAAAGAATATCTTGACACAATCAAATCATTTAAGGGCAATAATGAAAGCGATTTAAATTTTATTGATAGAGGATTAATATTTAATTTAGATTGCTATACTTCGCGTTACGGTAATGATCAAAACCATAATTTAATGTTTAATGAAATATGTTCTCATGTTCGTAATTATAATAACTTGACTTTATTAAAAGAAATATTAAAATTTATTGAGGTAAATCCAGATATAAGACACATTAAAGACATTGGGTTTGATCCTTATTATGTTCCAAATTATTTTTCTTGGTAAAATAAAATAAAAACGGTTCATACAAGCGACTGAAAGGAGCTCATATTAAAAATTACCATCACGGTCATTTTTAAAAAGATGTTATATATTCAAGCCAAAGTATACAATTTATATTTTACTTATTATTTTATTTTTCGAGTTTTTTTCATTTTATTATTTGTTTTTATCCGGGTTTTCTTTATCCGCATTTTGCCTCCGCCTACAACACAAACCAATTTTGCTAAACTCTCATCTACCATACGTTTATAATGATTTACAGTTTCATGTGATACCGGTACTATCAACTCCAACGGTGTACCAAATTCTGTATGATTTTTCATCCATTCTGCCGCCATTTCTTCATCCATTTTATCTAAATCCACATTGGGTTCAAGCTCATCATACAGATCCACTATATCGGCCATAGTAACTTCGCTGGATTTAACACCGCGTTCTTCTAAAAACGCGGCAACTTGCGGATTTTGCGCATTAAAATTGCGGATCATTAACAATGTCGATATATTATTAACGGGTCTGGATATCATATTATGTAGGGAGGCATTGCGCCGATTTGGCAAGCGATATTTAATATAAGGGGCAATTACTAAAACAACTGCACGTAAATATGCATTGTATTTGCGACCTTCATATTCTGTTTCGGTTTTTGACGAGATTTCAAATGATTTTGTTGCGGGACTAATTTTACATACTATAGTGGATATGCATCGATTTTCCGTATATAAACATATCATCCAATGAGCAGTTGCATTTTTATCATATACAGCATCATCTTTGTGTTTATTGCGATAGAGCTTTAATATTAATTTCATATTGGGTCCGCATTTGGCTTGTAAATCGCGGTTTAATTCTTCAACTATTGCACGGGCATGACTAATAGTAACATATAACATTGTTTGATGGTTCGTGTAAGTGTTTATATAAATAGACCCCGATAGTAATTTATTACGCCTTTGCATATTCTAAATGCAGTAAAGGCGCTTAGGTAACTGTCTGATCGCAAAGCCCCAAGGCTGGAAACCCACTTCGTGGGTTTCTGTTGCCCGGTCTCGCCGGGGCGAGCCCTTTTGGCTGGAATCCTGCAAATGTATAAAAAACTATATAAAAAAACTGTTTGAAAATTTACGTTGAATAATACTTTTCAAAATCGTCAAATAAATATACTAGTTTCTCGTTTAATGAATCTAATATATAAAACAATAATAATTTACTATATTGTTGAGGTTTTAACACATATTTATTTTCTTGCCCTTCTAATAGAGAAGAACTAAATATGTTTCTATAATTTGTTTTATTGTTTGATTGAAAATATATCGGCTGATTAAAATTGGTTGCACCATAAAACATGTGTGACATATTAGTAACATTACGTGTATCGAAATTTAAAGACTGGTTAAAACGTATTGCATATCTAACCATATTGTACATGGTAGTAACATTGCTTGTATTGAAATTCAACGGCTGATTAAAATTGGTTGCACCATAAAACATGTGTGACATATTAGTAACATTACGTGTATCAAAATGCAATGGCTGATTAAATTTTTCTGCACTATTAAACATACCAAACATATTTATAACATTACGCGTATCAAAATGTAATGGTTGATTAAAATTTGTTGCTCTTAAAAACATCATACTCATATTAATTACATTGCGCGTATTAAAATTTAATATAAAATCTTGTTCACAATCGTAAAACATTAAAGACATATTAATAACATTGCTTGTATCCCAATTCAGTGTGATTGGTTTAATTGATATTTGTTTTATATCATGAAATAAACTAGACATGTCTATTATTTGACTTGTGTCCCAGGATCCAATATTATCTGTATTATCAGTGCCATTAAAATAATTCATAATTGCAATATATAATTCTTCTTTTGACGTAAATACTCTCATT
>JACCEA012153578.1_pt1 | contig 21803 bp, 31 predicted proteins | sample 7449851 | NCBI WGS metagenome assembly JACCEA01 (sample SAMN15323453, study PRJNA562643) | freshwater metagenome | isolation source: river surface water | place: USA:Blue River Watershed | collected 2017-08-18 | reverse complement strand
GTGATTAAAACAAATAGTAATGTGTGTATAAATTTCATAGTTAAATTTTATGTAGTGTGTCTTTATTGCTGTTAATTAAAATTTCATCCGATTCATCTGTTCTTACCGCAGTAAGCACAAATATAGTTCTAGGTAGCTTACTCATGTTAACCGTACCATGTGGGATGTTTAGTGTATCAAAACAATGAATGTCACCTTGCTTCCAACCAGTATGAATATAGTTACCGTATTGCATAAGTTGCCCTGGTTCGTAATCTTGTAAGTGTATGATTACTCGCAACAACTTGTGTGGTGCGGCAGGATAACGATGCCATAATTTATCAATGTGCATAGGGAACGTCTGACCAGGATACTGTGTATGAATTCTAGTTCTGCAGCGCTTGAACTTCCAATAGTCAGCCATCTTCTTTAGTACGGGGATTTCAGCAATCTTAGGCTCGGGTACTACTTGAGTGAACTCAATGCCACCAAATTGATTTCTATCGTATTCTTCTTGCGCAAACATTGGACTTACGCCGCCAGGGAAACCAGGATGTGCTTGTTTTGTAGTCAACTCATTCCATCCAACTTGTTTAGATTCTTCTTCGAACCATGGCAACAATTCACTAATCTCTTTTTTGTCTTGATCCGTAAAATCAAACCTGCCCAGAGCATTCATCCATTCACCCTCTGATTCTTGCTTCCACTTGTCAAAGTGATAGTTACAAAATTTGTCCTTCAAGTAGTCCCAGTTACTAGCATAGTCGCCGGCATCTTGGTATTGAAAATCTAATGGTATAGATTTAAATTTGGCTCTGTCTTCATATAGTTTTGGGTTCATTTGTTTTCCTCTGTTTCGTATGCTATAACAATTAGCCAATCTACTAGATCGGTATCGTCTTCTTCTAACTTACTATTAACACCGTCTAGCGATGTCATTACTTTACATTTAGGTCTTTTTGCGTCAGGTGGTGCCATAACTCCCGACTTCCAATTAAGTTGTTTTAAGTTTAAGTCTGTCATGCGTGTATTTATGACGCAAACAAGCCCAGGAATTTAACTGTCTAGTGACATTAAATGGAAAAGTTTTGTTCTTCTTGCCGCTAACATAGGTGTACTAGCATCTGGTATCAAAAAGCGTTCGTTGATACCGCTAGTAATGTCGGACATCACATTTCTAAAAATCTTATTTAAGGGTTCTAACTCAGACGCCTCATGTGCCCACGAATACCAATCACTGCGATCCACGTTGGGTTTGTCTACTTGGAACTTAGACAAGTCCCAAGATTCTTTATATATGATACTTTTAATCAAATTTTGTTGAAGATTGAACTCGGTGTTCACTTGATTCGGACCTTTGCCCGGAGCATTCAACAAATGAAGAAACTGTTTGTTTTGTTTGAAGAACAACCCAGTTTGATATAACTGTTCCATATGAAGCAAAGGTAGTTCATCAGTCCAATAGAACGGTTCTACGTTTATATCCTGCTCCATTCGAACATTCTCGAATGAGATATCATTAAAGTAGAAATATAGATTATTGTCTTGTAGATACAGTACTGGTTTATCTATGCCGAATATATGCCCTACGTTGTCTATGCGGGTAGATGCTACTTTTCTGTCAGTGTCTGCGTTTAGTCGCATGACTACCGAACCCATAGCGTTTCGACTAAGGTTAGTAGAAAGAATACGCTTTTCTATATTGTCATGTGTAATAAAATCATGTAAATTTACAGTGAAATCGACAATGTTAATTTTTATATCAGGGTGATGTGTGCGTAGATAATCTAACGTTGGCTGAATCGTGTAGTTAAACTCACTGGGAGCATTTCTAGCTGACGTATCTTTATTGTTTGCGTTGTAAAATTTACCATCTAACCAGTGTTTAGGCCAGCGAACTGTAACTTCATCGAGTTTTATGTTGTTTGTTAAAAAGGTATGTAAGATGTTGTGACTGTCAGCACCACCTGAATAGTGTAATACTAGATAGTCGTATTGGTCACGTAGTTGTCTAGCACGTTCAGCATATAAGCTAGTCAAACTAGTTTTGCCTAAGGTAGACTTGTCAAAGTTCTCCCACACTGAGTTGTAGAAGTAGAAACCAATGTCTTGGTTGATTGCTGTTGCGTGTTCCAGGGCTTGCAGTTTTGACCTAAACGATTTAGGTCCGGAACTAGCAGAGTCTGAAACAATCCAATAACCTGTTTTGGATTGTTTGTTCAGATTCATTTAATTAGGATTGTGTAATCTCTGATGGTGTACTTGTAATACCGTATTCTTCATTGTGAGCATCACGGTTCGCCCAGACTGCTGTGCAGACAGGGTCGTTCAAGTATGTTTGATATCCAGCTTCATCATTCCAAATGCTCTGGAACAATAGACTTAGTTTATCATCACTCAATGTATTACTCAAGTGAACAATCATTGATCCGTAAGTAGCTTGTACGTGATCTTTGAACGATTGTGGATAAATCTGAGACTCAAAGGGCTGATCTAAGTGCCATGGCACTTCAATGTTTGGGCGGGTGTATATACGGGTTACTGTAATCATGATAGTAGTATTTATGCCGATTTTTGTATTTCGTCTAGTAAATCATGTATTTTTCGGTCAAATACGTTCCGATAGGGGAGTCCATTGAACTTCTTTGACAATTCTGTTTCTACCTCTGCTACTATCGTGTCTATGTGTTCAAAACCTGTCTTTTTTGTTCGATCTATTAGTGATGGATATGCTTCACGATAACCTATAATCTTAGTGGAATTTGACCCTAATTTTCCATAGTACTGGTCTGTGGTCAAATTATTGAACCATTCAGTTTTCATGTACGACACTACTAAGCCGGGAGTCCACTTGAACCATTCTGCGATTCCATGTTTGTTTATACTACGGAGGAACTTAGACCAACCTATGTCATGTTCCCAGCAACGCATCAACCATGTCCCTTGTTTACCGTAATCGTCATCTGTGCGATAGGGAGACATATCACTTGCCCCCATTATCGGAAACCCGTCGACCAATTCTAGTAATTTACAGTAAGGTAAAGCACGTGGTCTATCAATCTGTGCCAGTTCAGCGTAGTTGACCGCGTCATTTTCATAGAATTTTTTTAGTGAGAAGTCTATTATCTTGTAGGGTATGTTTAACATTTCACATGTTACTACAGCATAACTTACATCATATACGTTATAGTCATTTTCATACCTAGCTATCAATACACTAGGACTGGCTCCTATATCAATGAATGATCTAAGCATTACTTCACTATCTACACCGCCGCTATAAAGTATTGTGGGTTCACATCCTGCGTGATCCATTGTACTGCGAGCCGCATTATGTAATTCTTCTTTAAACGAGCGTACTACTCCGGTATACTTACCGAACACTGTTTTAAACTCTAGGTTATTGTGCTGCCGGCTGAACAAGGGCAGATCACCATACTTCCAGCCGTACCAGTTATTCTCACTCGTGTACATTTTTGTATGTTCCGAACATGATATCCCAGACAGGGAAGAATAAACCATAGTTGTAATTTGACCTGTGATGAATCAAATGCCATTTACCGCTTGTTAGAAATGGAACGTCAAAGTTTTCATTGTGTTCAATAGACTCTTGTATCAATGACGCCCATAGATAGTAAAAAACAGACAACCACCATTGACCAGTGATGTATGAAAAAATCAATGTAGGTATTACTTCAGTTATCCACAAGTCAATTGTACTGTTACGTGTATCATTGTACAATAACAGGTTATTCCAATGCCACTTAGTGTGATTAGACAATATGTGTCTATGATGGTCTAGGTGATATTTTCTGATGATTGGGGTTTTATGCCCAAGACGATGAATCCAATATAGCACCAACGTCCATAATAGAAAATACACTACATACATCATGTCTTAATTAACCGTATTACCAATCCCGAAATATCTATATGATACCATTTATCACCGAACGTGAATCTATTAGGGAATCTGTGATGGTTGTTGTGCCAACTCTCTCCCCAACTAGGTATAGCCCATAACCAATTGTTTGTGCTTTGGTCTCGTAGATTATATGTTCTGAATCCACCCAACCAATTTGGCTTATGTCCTACATAGTTCACAACGTTGCTCATTATAGCAGTAATAACAGCCGGAAGCAAATAGAAGAATGCCAATAAGTACAATCCACCTAAAGCATACAATAATATTCCATACCCGACCAACAGCGCAAAATAATATCTATGTAAGAACTGTTGGAAACTATCTTTTACTAATGGGCGCAAGCGAGATGTTTTATCAGCTACTTTATAGTTAAGCATGAATATGCGCAATCCATCATTTAATGGACTATGCGGGTCTTCCGGTTTATCACTGTACAAGTGATGGTTGATATGTATGTTTGCCCATGCTAACGGGCTACCGGTCATAGCAAAGCAACCAAAGAATGAAAATAGTCTAGTGACAAACGGGTGCGTCTTGTAGCTGTTGTGTGTCAGTTGCCTGTGGAATGTTACTACTATTCCCAAACATCCGTACAAAAAATAGCCCAAAATAACAAGAAGTAACGTGTAGATATCAAATCCAAATGTCGCTATTGCCATAGTCGATATCACGATTGACAATGCTAGTAGAATTTGTACCCCTAAATTATTGCTTGTTGTAAACTGTCTTAATTTCATGCCGTGCTCCCATATTGAATATTTATGTCAAATGGTTAAGTAAGACAACTAAATAGCATGACTATGTATCCGATAATTTGCTCTCCGATGAATAGCGTCAGTGACGTAAAACTAGCAGTAGCGTGCCACAATGCAGGTGTGTTACCCAGTCTAGTTCAATTTGGTTATGTAACAGACGGGGTGTTTGATATCAAAAAATTTGAAGATGCGTTATCTGAATTTGCTGATTTGACAAATAAAGGAAAACTATTAGTAGCTACTGATGTTAAATCAATACAGACAGTTGAGCTAGTATCGTTATTTAAAAAATATAATGTAGAGTACCTAGAAATATTAGACTGTGAAGCGCATAATGTAAGAGACATGTATAATGCCAGTAACTTGCTTAGAGAAATGGGCATAATCGTAAGTCCTAAATTGCTAGCTGGTCACAAGTCAGTAAAACAGATATTCGATAACATAGGACCGATTGATTGTGTGACTATCAAGGGACCAAACGGGGCTGGTCGAGGGCTAGACGGTATCGTAATAGAAGAAGAAATTGTAAAGATTAAACAAGAGTTTCCAAACATCATTCTAATTGTGTCTGGTGGAATCAACACCAGTGATGATATCAAAAGAATGCTGGCTCTGGGCGCAGATTGGGTTTCTATTGGTACTATGTTTTGTACCAGTGCCGAATCTAGTATGTCCATCGAGGCTAAAAATAAGATAATTAGCGCAAGTTACAGTGACACTCAAAAATTAAGTACCGGAGCTAAACAAAGCTCTTTGGTTTTTAGTTCTGTTGAGGAGAAAGACATGAACAATACCATAGGATTATATCATGGTGTCAGAACCGGTAACAGTGGTCATGTGTATGTCGGTACCGGTATAGATATGATTACTGAGATAGAACCCGTACAAAAGATAGTAGATAAACTAGTCAAAGATTTATAATTCTCTTTGGTAATAAGTCTTTTCTTTGCCCGGAGTACATAGTATATCAACGACTTCATCGTATGGCATAAACAAAACGTTCTTATCGTAGTGATGCCATTTCTCATTCATGATCCAGGGGACTTCTTCGGGTCCTTGATACTTTGAAAAATACTCTAATTCATCTTTCCAATACTTTGCGTACATCATAGGTTTGATATACAAATCAAAATGATCTATCAATGGTATCGCTTTGTCGTTTGTATACGAAAGACCGTTGTTAACAATATTGTTATGGGCGTACATATACGATGTCAGTACACCGTCAGTAAGGATGCTGTATAATATCTCCGGAGATTTTTCCCAACTAACTATCTTACCTGTGCGATCAAGCATCTCCATTGCTCGAACTCTAGAGTTAACAAAAGAATTAGCTGTTTGTAATACATACCATTTGTTGTCTGTTTTTCTTTTCACTAAGTCAGGCCCGTCTAATCCTTGTATGAAAGTATAATCATTGGGTAATAACGTTAAGAAATGTTTGTGTATTAATTGATATGGTGGAATACCAGTGATGTTGTATTCTTCTATCACTTGATCTTTTAGTTGATCGGGATCTAATTCTACAACAGTTAGGTCTAAATTATACTTCTTCTCTAATACTCTTACATTGTTCAGTTCAAAATCGTTGCGACCTGACAAATAGAGAAAAGCGCACTTTATGGGTATATCTTGTGATACAAAACTATGTAATACAACTTGACAATCTAGGCCGCCACTTAGACCCAGCATTATCTTATTGTTCTCGATATACAGGTCACGAGCCTTACGTTCGCATTCTTCCCGAAGATTGCCAATTGGTCTTGAAGAACCGGTGAGTGTCACTGAAAAAATGTTATTAATGAAGGATAGTTTCATATTGTTAAATATAGTTAGATATTTATTTGGACTCTTGATGATAAACAAAAAGTTAGGTTACTACACAGTCAATGGAATTGAGTTTGATTCTAAAATCAAAGCACTGACATATGCTACCCAAAACAACTCTACCCCTGAATGGCACTTCAACGACATTGAGTACCAATCATATGATTGGACAATCGAACCAGCGTTGACACTAGACCAACTATACGATCAGAGAACTAGACAATTACGTGAAAAATATGATTACCTTATATTGAGCTATAGTGGGGGCGCTGACAGTCATAACATACTAATGAGTTTTATCCGTCAAGGATTACACCTAGATGAAATTGTAGTTAACACTATGGAAAAGGGTAACAAGAAGTCAACTACGTTATCTGCTAATAACGTTCAGGCTACGAACGCCGCGGCTGAGCATGACTTACAAACTGTCCCTAGACTAAAAGAAGCCGCAAAATTAATGCCCAACACTAAGATATCTATCTGTGATTTGACTGATTACTTGTTTGATTATTTGGAAGGTGTGGGTGATGAATCTTGGGTGTTCGACAAGCGAGAGGGTTTGAATCCTGCCGGCATGACTAGATTCAACTATCTACATTTCTTAGATATTCGTAGACAGTTTGACAAAGATAAGACGTTTGGCATCATAATGGGTATTGAAAAACCTAGATGCTTCATACATAAGAATAGATTCGTATTAAGCTATTCCGATCGTGCTACTAACATTACCACTGTAGCAGAACATTTTAAAGAATACCCGAACAGTACTATTGAATTTTATTACTGGAGCCCTGATGCGTTAGACATACAATGTAAACAAGCACATACTATAAAGAAATGGTTAGAGGCGTTCCCTCAATACAGAGACTACTGGGACGCTGAGAAGGGTATGGACTTCACTACTATCCGATTAGTACACGAAAGACTATTGAGAACTGTACTGTACACTACCTGGGACAACAACTGGTATCAAGCAGACAAAGCCTTAGGCGATTGGTATAGTGAGTTCGATCAGTGGTTCTTTGATGACTACAAAGACACTAAGGCAGCACATATATGGAAAGCGGGAATCGACTATGTAACTGATTCCCTTAGTAAGTACATTAAAGTAGATGAGTCCGGTAAAGTAGACGGGCTATCTGTATTTTCTAGACGCTACCTCATTGGTGAAGTGAAGCCTACTTTATTGTAATATTATTTTTGACGATAACATCTCTAATGTTGTCGTTGTTTTTAATAACCCTGTCAATTGATTTCTTGTCTAACCCAACTGTTGGAAATATTCCTATAGTTTTCAAGTCAGCTATGAATTGCTGATTCTTAACTAATGGCGACAAATCTTCTATGATCTTTTTGTTTGTATTCTGACTACCGACAACTATTGCCAATGTAGCGTTGAACGGAAACTTCTCGCTATACAATGATTCCCATGTATTGACATTCAACCCCAAATCGTGACTAGTTAGTATAACTGACAATCTCTTGTCAGTAACCCATTCTTTGACTGTAGGGTAGTTAGCAAACATACAGTCAACATGACCTCCTAACATATCTAGCACACTCTTAGAACCACCTACGCTGTAGGGAACGATTAAATGACGCTTGTTCATTCGATTAAACAATACTTCTGTTGCTAAATGCTCTGAACTTCCTATGCCTGCTACAGCAAAAGACAATTTTTCGCTTTTAATAATATCAGGTACAGTTTGTATGTTTAGGTTGCTTCTACATACTAACACTGACGGCATTGTTCCAATACTAGCAATTACTTTTAAATCTTTATCCGGATCATAGTCTGCTACTCCTGATATCTTGTTATTAACATAGATTTGTGCCATGGTAGCAAGCATTAGACTATCGTGTGTCATTACGTGCTTGACGGCTAACTTACTTTGTGCGCCAGGACGATTCACAACTATGTACTGGTTTTCTGGGAGATATTTATGTATCACCCTAGTAGTCTTGTCACTTGGTCCGCCGGGTGCGTGATGTACTGTGAATTCTGTAGTAGCATTAGCTGTTTGTAATAAAAAGGTGAGTATAAGTGTGAGTATTTTTTTCATATAAATTTGTTTTCTGTTAGATATTTAAAAGTTTCATCGTATGTTGTTTCTAAACCTATGCTAATAATATATCGTGGTTCAGAAAAATTGAAAACACAATGATATTTCTTAACATCCATAAGGTAATATTTGTTTGGTTTATGCTCTAGTTTTTGTACTTCAGTGAAAAGATTTCCTTTTCCTATAGTACCGAACGCACAAAAACTATCAAAGCCTCGGAGTAGCATGTTTATGGCACCGGTGCGTACTTTGTCCTTGTGCCATTGAAAGCAAACGTTTGGATTAAACTGTAAAACACTTAATCTTTCTTGAGCACCTAAATCTTTAATGACTTTACACATCTTTGGATCACTTGCGAAATCGTCAATTGATAATTTGAATAAATTTTGGTCTAATATAGTTATCCACTGATCCGGGGTACTATCATTTATTTTGTTCATTATAGATTCAGTGATAGTCGAATCGATGTTCAATTCTACAAAAAATTCTGATGAATTCATTTAGTGTTGCCTATCAATTTAATTACCCATGTAACCGGATCAAACTCATACTTTAATATTTTAGTAGAGAGTTTGTTTGGATTATGATGATGGTTATTATGCCAGGCTTCACCTAATATAATAGGAAACAACCAAATGTTATTTCTGCTATCATCTTTAGTTTCAAAATTTCTATATCCATTCATATGACCGAAGTAATTAAATGTATTTTGACTTATTTGAACTAATGATACCGGTACTATCCAACCAAAGTACAATAACTCTGTATCATATAGTCCTAATACTAGTATAAAACTCAAAATAAAAAGCATGTAATATTTGTGTATTGTCAAATGTAAGTCTGTCATTAAATCCTTTACTAGAAACAGTTTCATTTGTTCAGTTTCCATTTGCTTGTAATGACCAAAACCAAATAACTTATACCCTAATACTTTAGGGCTGTGTGGATCTGTAGTAGTGTCGCTATATGCGTGGTGCTGTCTATGTATGTAAGTCCATCCCAATGGACTGCCACGACCAGTTAGTATAGTCAATACTATGAATATGTATTTTAATGTATCATTTTTAAATTCAAACGTCTTATGAGAGAAATAGCGATGTAGCATCATCCAATTACCCAATATATTCAACGTATAAAAACTCACAATCATAATGATACAGTTTACTAAACTGAAGTCAAAATAAAATAGGCCCATGAAGGCAGACAATGTAGTCCAAAGTGTGAGAAAGTGGATGTTATTTGATGTTGCTCCGTATTTCATAATAAATGTTGTATATGTGCTATTTATGTGCTAAATACCAGCATCATGAAATCTATAAACTATTATGAACTGGACCAAAATCAAAAATCATTGTTTTTTGATTTCTTACGGGATGCTAGCAAAGAAACGACACAACCGGCCCATTCAAATATGTGGGATGACTTTTGGGAAGAAAAATCAAACACACTACCCTACATATTAGAAAAGACAAATAGATTTAAAGACAACGGATTCTTTCATGTTATTTTTGATGAATTACCAATAGCATGCGGCGGAGCATATACTAGTGATTTTTCACCTGATGTAGCAATTTTAGGAACCAGAACATGGATACATCGTGATTATAGACATAAGTTAATCACACGTGATTATCTATTACCAGAAGAAAAATCTTGGGCTATTGAAAATAACTTCAAAATGATTGTACTCACGTTTAACGAATACAACAAGAATCTCAGAAAACTATGGGTGCGTCAGCGTTTAGGAGAAAATAGACCTGAACGTACTGAAAAGCACTTTGGATATAGTAATGTTCACACTGTAGAATATCCTGTTAATATTCAATACACAAAACAATATGTGTTATGTGAGAAACTTGATGATTCTTATGAATTCGATTGGGAAGCTATTAAATGGATATGAACTTTGACAGCTTTAGTCACGGTCAAACTAAAAGCAAACTGTGGTTGTGTGAAAAATTAGAGCCATACATAAACAATAACAATCTAGTAGTGCTAGGTGGATGGTACAACATTATATCGTTTATGCTATTAACTCGCGGAAATAAATTTGAATCAATAACTTCAATTGATATTGATACTAGTGTCAAACCCATTGCTGACAAATTATGTGATATGTGGGTGATCGACGGTGTTGTTAAAAATATAAGTGGTTCAGCTAATGATATACCAGTCTATTATGATATGATAATCAATTGTAGCTCTGAACACATGGACACTGACTGGTTTGAAAAAATTAAACCAGGGACACTAGTTTGTATTCAATCAACTAATGTGACTGATACTGAGTATCCCTGGTTTATTAAAACTGCTAGTCCGACACTAGACTCGTTTAAAGAAAAGTACATTCTGTCAACAACACTATTTTGTGATACCCTTAGAATTCAGTATGAACACTGGGGCTATGACAGATATATGCTAATTGGTATTAAATAGTAACCTTACCGATAGCATTAATAACTGAGGCAATTCGTCCAACTGCCATCAATTCCTGTGTAGTCATACCTTCTTTCTTTAGTGTATCATAGTGTGCCTTCACACAGAAATGACACTTGCCGATAATGCTGGCTACTAATGAATACATTTCAAATTTCTTCTTAGATGTTCCACCGTGATTAGCATAAGCATTCATTCTTAATCCGGCTGGTAGACCTTTCATTGACTCATCACCTGCCATTTCAACAAATGGATACCAAACGTTGTTTTGACCCATCAATGCTGCCGCAGTCTTTGCCGCTGAACGTTCTTCTAAATTTGTGAACAACGGACCTTCGTGTTCGATCAAATGTGCTAGACTAGAATTACCTGATGCCACTGCGGCTGCAAAAGCACATGCGTGTGCGTCAACTTCATCAAGACCACTTCGATTAATAACAGCATCAAGATTTAACTTGATATCTTTAGCATGGTCTGGAATGCTTTCTTTTACTTGTTCTACCCAATTCATACTGATTTCCCTTCTGTATCTTCTTGATTAGTCATATATTTCTCTAAGGCAATCTGGTATTGCTCTTCGGATAATCCGTGCCAACCAATACATTTTCCGTTAGGACTGCGACCACAGCCACATTTGCCTATCTCTTTGCCTTCTTCCGCTACTCTTACTTGCATTTTATTCTCCTATAGAAGGGCAATCATTACAGCCCTTCTGCTTACAGTATTCTACATAATCAGAAAAATCGTACATGATTGCTCCTTTCTTTATAGTCAACTATAGACGATTATAGTGTCTCACCACCGATAGCACGATTACATGGACATAGTTCGCCAGTTTGTAATGCGTCAAGAATACGCAATGTTTCATCTGGGTTACGACCAACATCCAAGTTGTTCACTGTAACATGTTGAATAACGTTATCAGGATCAACGATGAATGTAGCACGTAGTGCCGCACCTGCTGGACCATAGAAGATACCTAATTGTTGCGCTAATGACATGTCATCACGAGCAACGTCAGCAAAACTCCAAGAAGTTGTTTTCTTCAAATCTTCATGAGCATTGCGCCACGCTAGTTTACAGAACTCATTATCAGTAGAACCGATCAATAGAACTGCGTCACGGTCACTAAAGTCGCCATTGAGCTTGTCATAAGCAACAATCTCAGTAGGACATACGAAAGTGAAGTCCTTAGGATAGTAAACAATAACTTTCCATTTGCCTTCGAAACTTTTGTCTGTAATAGTTTCAAATGCACCTTCTGGGGTAAGAGCTCCTGGCTTAACGCCGGTAACTGCAAAACTTGTGATTTTATCGCCGATTGTTTTCATTTTATTTCCTTTGTGTGTTAATGAATTGTTTTTCGCTGTGCCCTACAATTGGGGCATATCAATATTAGATTATCTTCTTTGTTGTTGTAACTGTCGCCATCTTCATATATCACATCTAATGGAATTTCTTTTCCATCGTGTGTCTTACCTAAACAAGATTCACATTGATGTCCTCGTTGACTAATCAAATACTGTTTAATCCAATCAGGGATTTTGGCCCAGGCTTGTGGCTCTTTGGCTTCTTTCCATTTCTGAACATTCTCAAACGCACGGTTTCTGCGTTGATGTTCTTGCTGGCAACTATTATTACAGTACTTGTTAGTATAAGAGTGACCTTTAATGGCATTCACTTTACCGCAATTTAAACAAGTAAAACAACCTAAATTTGACATTATCCTCTTTCAATATAGAACACTTCAGTAGAGCACTATATACTTTTATTTAGTGGTCTACAGAGACAATAATATACTACTATTATTCAAAATAGTAGTATTTAGGGTAAATTACTCGTCAGTGCCTTGAGTCGGAATACCGTTACTGTGGCGATCAGTAACTTTGTCGGTATCTTGAAACAAACGTTTCTCTTGTGCGGTAAGTTTGTCTTTGTGAGTCTTGCGTGGGTTTCCGCATAGATAGCACTTTGGATTACCGCAGTCCATAGTATGATGCTTTGCCAAACGATGAGGTTCTTTGATAACTTTATCGTGAAAACCTAAACCATGTGCTTTAGCGATTTTAACTTGTCTTGCTACTGCTACATCGTTCTTGTGACGACGGCGACTGTTTAAAAATTTCGCTTGTTCGTTAGCCATAAATATAACCCTTCTTTATTTTTTAGCGTTGAATTTTGATCTGGGGGCTGGTTTGTCTGTGTTTTTTTTCTGTGTGTTAGCTTCTGCTTGTTTGGTAGAATGTTTAGTTCTAGCTCCGGTAGTAGATAACACTTGTGATAGAAGTTGTTGTCCTACACCTATATGACGCAAGTTTGACATATTATGACCTTTATGTTATTTATATATCTATTTCATTCGAGTCCGGAACAACTATCCAACCTAATTTCAATAGGTCTTCTCTGACTTCATCAGTAACTACACTTTCACCTACATACTTAGTTTTGTAATAAAGATATTGCTTTTGTTGTTCTTTTGTAAGGTCGTGATATTCTTCGTCACTCAAATCGTTTTGAATACCAGAACAATACCAATCAATGTAATCACCCTTTTCCACCATGTGTGCGATGATTCCGCCGGCACTGCGCCAACTAGCAGACCATGTCTTACCTTGAAGTAATGGCCAAACATCGTTTTTAGTGAATTCGTTGTTACAGATTGCGGCGTATAGATTCTGTGCGTAGTATTCATTTGCTTTTGCTTTGTCGCAAATCCACTTAGCAGAACGTAGATCATATTCCATATTATCTACTTTCCACTCATCAGTGGCTTCTAGTTCGCGGCGTTGTTCAGCCCATGACTTATAAAAGTCAATCATTTTTTCTGCCTCTTCGGGTGTTTTATCACCCTCTTCAACTCGTTTGAGTTCACAATCAATGTTGAATGAGCCGCGATCTGGACTAGTGTTCATATTAGAATAAATCGATTTTTTCCCACGGTAAATCTTTCTTACCGAAATGACCGTAGTTGGTTGTTTTACTGTAAATAGGTTTGAACAAATCAAAACGTTCGATGATACCTTTAGGTGTTAAGTCTATATTGTCTTGTACCCACTTCGTTAAGTCACGACCTTGTTTAGCATCTTGCGTTTCAATGTAGAAACTCATTGGATCTTTCAAGCCAATCGCATAACTAACTTGACATGTTGCCCAATCTGCTTTACCACTTGATACGATATTCTTAGCAATATATCGCATCATATAAGCAGCCGATCTGTCAACTTTCGTAGGATCTTTACCACTAAATGCGCCACCGCCATGGGGACTATAACCACCATAAGTATCAACAATGATCTTTCTTCCGGTGAGTCCAGTGTCACCATCAGGACCGCCAATAACAAAACGACCAGTAGGATTGATATAATACTCTGTGTTAGCATCTAAGTATTGTTTTGGTAGAATAGCACGAATTACTTCCTTTACGGCCAGTCGCAATGAATTGATTTCAGTGTCGGCAGTGTGTTGTGTCGAGCATACGACTTTCGCAATACGCTTGGGAGTACCATCATCATTATATTCAAATGTAACTTGGCTCTTAGCATCAGGACCTAAGCAACTCATGACACCACTCTTGCGTAGTCGTGTAAGTTCTTCTACAATACGGTGTGACCAGTAGATAGCACTAGGCATGTAAACATCTGTCTCGTTACATGCGTATCCGAACATTAGACCTTGGTCGCCGGCGCCAAAGTTATCAGTACCTAATGCGATATCAGCACTTTGCCCATGAAGTTCATTGTAGATTTTCACAGTTCGCCAATCGAATCCTTCTTGCTCGTATCCGATATTTTTAATAGTCTTGCGAATAGTAGATTCTACTTCTTCTTTATGTAAGACACCTTTATACTCACCTGCGACTGTAACCATGTTAGTTGTTACTAATGTTTCACAGGCACATCGCAATGTAGGATCTTCTTTTGCCATCATTAAATCTAAAATGGCGTCGCTGATTGCATCAGCTACTTTGTCAGGGTGCCCTTCGGACACGGATTCACTTGTAAATAGATATGTCATAGAGTGATATTTAATCGATGCGATTAGACTGTTTTACTTTCTTTGCCTTAGAGTAGAATATATGTCCACCAATCTCAGCAACTTTTTTATAGGGCCACATCGGGTCTACTGTAGTGTTATGAAAGAATAATGCTGATCTAGGTAATACGTCTTTATACATCCCGTTTACCATAACATCATAAGCAACTTGCTCTGCTACTTTATAGCGATAACTATTCTTGTTTGGTTCACCTTTATTCTCACAAACCCAGCTAAACTGACAGATTATTCTATCATTGACTTGAGTTTTTTGATAGACTACTTGGCAAGGATTTTTCCCAAAACCGTGATTGACACGATTCAATACCACATAGGCGACGGCAGCTTGACCTCTAATAGATTCAGAGCCGGCTTCGTAGAAAATGTTCTTAGCTAGACAAGCGAGTTGTTTAGCGTCTACTTTAGTATTCACGATAGGTTCTTTAGGTAAATCACTAACACTTTGTTTAGGAAATACTATAAACAAACCTACCAACAAAATCATTGCTTGAATGATTTTGGTAAGGTTGACTGTAAGCATAATGCTCCTTTCTCTGATTATACATCAGATGTTGTTTTACCAAAAGTATTTTGGTTAATCGATCCAACAGTCGCAGTTACACTTGATAACTTGATCGATAGCTTCGGCAACTGAATATACTGATGATGGTAATATATCTGACGTAAACGCCGTATTCAATTGCGGTGGTACTAAGTCTTGGTAATTAGATCCGGCTAAACTTCCGGGCTCTTCTGCCGCTCCCTTACTTAGTAATTGGGGAGCCAATAGTTTATATGATGCTGTTGTATCAGTGCCTGCCACTGGAGCAATGGTTCCTCCTTCAACTGTACCAACAAATGCGGCCGCGTCCGTTATGTAATAATTATCAGAGGTGCTATCATACTCACCCATAGTTTCTGGTACAGGATACATATTAGATACCGGTGTGGTTCCACTAGATGTAGTGACCCTGCCGTTAGCTATTAAAATCTTCGTCATTATAGGATCTAACTCACCTGATATATTATTATCTAATGGTATCCCTGCGTCTATTAATCTTGCTTGATTGCGTTCTTGACGCATCATTGCGATGATACTTTGTCCACCTATTAAGGACGTATCACTGATTGCTTCTAACGTCTGCGCATACATATGCGGGGCAGTGTTTATAGAATACGTAGGTACTCCATCGATAAAAGTATAAAGAGTAGTAGGAAACTTACTCAACGTTGTATTCTTTGGTACTGGTACAGGATCATAACATATCTGTCTTGCTTGTTGCTCTAACGTTAATGCGGTTCCTGTCTGGTCATAATAATCATTTAATAAGGCAGCGCCTGTAGGGTTTCCTTGCTCGATTGCTGTAATTTCTGCGTTAGCTTGATCGATATATGCTTGAACTACTGAGTTCATTGTTGGCCAACCAGATGTACCATATGAAGTATTTGTTCCTCCGGTTGATACTGCAGGTAATGATGCGGTAGGTGGACACTGTATCTGTGCTAGTGGAGGACTACTCACAGAACCAGGAGAAGGGGATAGTTGTCCAGTCGCATAATAAACTTTAGATCCATAATTTGTAAGTGTTAGTGTTATTACACGCCCAAATGTACCACTTCCGTTAGAGCCAGCACTTGAATCATTGGTTTCGATAGTTGTAACTGCTGTCGCCCCGGAGCCTCCGGTTATCGTTACTGTTGGTGTAGGAGCACCTCCTCTACTATACCCACCGCCTGCATCAGTAAGTGTTATACCAGTAATTTGCCAATACCATTTGTAGTAAGTAACAGAAGGTGGACCTGGATCAACGTAGTCTACTTCAGATCCAGTAGTGTACTGTACTGTAGCTGTTGCTCCCTCCCATTCAACTGCTAAGAATAATTCTCTGTATATATTAGATAAAAAATCTGATTGTAAATCTGTTATAGAGCCTTCAATTTTAGCCCAAGGATAAGGTAAACCAGACATTGCTCCTAAGATATTAGACATTGTGTACGTACCGTATGGGCCGTTACCTAACGCTATTAAATTAGTTCCAGTATCTGCTAAGGTTGTGCTTACTGGCACGTTAGTACCATTTACTTGATCTAAGTTTTTTGTAGACTCAATGTTGCTGACAACTTGAGAAAATTTTTCTATAGGTACGGTATCTATATTTTTTACTTGTCGCATAGAAACCGCAAATGCCCCGGCTGCTGTGGCTACATCATCGGGCAATATGTTCTTTAAGTAAGACCCAAATCCTTGGTTTAACAGTTGAATATTCAAAGCCATTATATTATTCCTTTAAGGTAACAACCCTCTAGACTTTGCCCAATCTAATAGTTCACTAGCACTTTTACTTTGAGTTACTCCAGTAAGATCGAAATCGCCGGGATTAGCTATAATGACAGCATCTTCGCCGTATTTTTCTGTCGCATATGCGCGGGCAATTTGTCTCTGTTGGACTAAACCCAATGAATTTAATGACGCTTCCTCTGGTGATATCCATCTACTTGAAGTTTCATTGAAAACATATCCCGGGCCCGGCTGATTAGTTTTAAATTTCAGATAATCAGCCTGTGCTTTCGCAGTAGCTTCAGATGCGCCGCCGGTAGTAAATCCTGATGACAAGCCCTCGTAACTAGTACCGTTAGAAGTTACTGCTTGTATCACTCTACCAAAGTTACTTGTTGATCTCACTGCGGCTTTTACCTGCGGCTGACCTGATGGAATCTGTGCTCCTACTTGAGTAACAACAGTAGGAGAACTCAACGCAGGATTAACACTTCCCGTACCAAATACAGGATAGTATGTTTTGCTATTAGTAGGACCAGGTGAAGCGTTATATAACGGAACTGTCAATGACATATAACTATTAGGTAACAATTTCAACGGGTTCAACAGGTCAGCTAATGATTCTAGTCCAGAGGTTGAACAATTCAAGGGAATCAATATATCTTGTAGGTCTACACCAACTATAACAGTGAACGCACCGTATATCTGACTTTCTTGTAATTCCGTTGGTTCAGTAACTCCATTTAAAATTTTATCAGTATCAGTAGTTTCTAGCCCACTTGCTATCAACGCTAAACTAAGCGATTGTGTTATAGCATTGTACTTGCGTAACGTTTTAAGTAACACACTAGGTAAACCAAAACTATCTATTTTCGACAAGTCGATTACTTTACCGGTTTTTATTAAATCTTGGCCGAACGCCTTAGTAGCAAGATTAACTCCGGTTATGTCTGCGCTAATCAGATCATCCATGTTACTATAGGTACCATCCAAGAATGTAGGGGACGTAGCCATTGCTGTTATTGCGACATTTGAATAGTCAACAAATGCGTACCCCATCAACCATGATTGTACAAAATCTTTATAGATTGGATAAGTCTCTGTACCGTCACCATTATAATTAAAATCATTCCATGCTTGAAGGCATGGAAGTCTTATATATCCCCATTGGGTGATATCATTTGTATTGTCGTATGGTAGCCACGAATATGTCTGTGCTACTTCACTCTCAGAGGTACATATGTTAGCCGGTCCTGACCAAGTATAGGTAGGGGGTTTACTGTTACCTAAAGCTGGAATAGTATCGTCGCCAATTGATATCAAGTTATCATAGGTAGCAGTTGACATTACTCCTCGTGTGTACGCATCATTAATAGCGTAAGTAAGCAAGCGCAGACATGAATCTTCTACGATAGAGCCAAACGTATAATTAGTATATGATTTGCTAGATCCAGCGCGGTTAGTTACTTCAGGATTGATAGTCAACCCGACGTTTTGAAGCAATGAACTTAACGAATTAACCCCTAGTGGGCTTTGTTTACCGGTATCACTCATGGAACAAATATATCAGGACTTCCTTGTGCGATACTATGACCGCAACTGTTCCCTGATCCTACTCTGAGTACTGGTGAGCCCTCACAAAAAACTGTGGGGCTGGCACTAGTAGTTGTGGCTGCTCTATGCGGAGGGTGTGGTTTTCCCCACGGGGCATGTGGGGTTATTTGACTTACATGTAAGCCAACTTGTATTCCATTTGCGAAAACAGTTCCGGCACCACGCATTATTTTGCCGCCAGCTTGATTTGCATCACCTACTCTGCTTAATTGAGCCATATTATCCTAATACAATTTTCTTGTCCGGTACTTTAATACCAGTAGTTGCTTCTAAGTACTTCATCCTTACACTGTCATCAGTTTCAGCGTAAATTGCAACACTACTAGTATTTAGCTTAAATTCACCCTTCGGATCTGCGGTAAAAATGCTAGGAATCATCTGCATCCCTTGTTGTGTAGGTGCGATAGAAACGGGTTCTTCAATAATCATGAAGTCGCCACCTGATTGAACGACTTTAGCGATTAGTTCCTCGCCTGAATTTAATTTGAATGTGTAAACTGTGTTTGTTGTTAGTGCTACTTGCATCATGCTGCCTTTGTAAAATATTGCTTTAATTCGTTAAATCCACCGATTAATTGTTCATCGATGAAAATCTGTGGTACTGTTCTAGCAGTAGGTACTGCTTCTAGTAATTCTTCTTTAGTATAACCATCTCCGATTTTCTTTTCTTCAAATTGTATACCTTTTTGAGTTAACAATGCCTTTGCTTGGTCGCAGTAAGGGCAGTGGTACTTGCTCCATATAATTGCTTTCATTTTAATTCTCCTTATAGATTTGGTAATTCGTTGTAATCGATACTGTCACTCATAACACCGATTACATAATTAGTTGATTCGTTTTCTTGTAACGCTGTTTGTTTCTTGCTGGTATCAGTATGTTTGTTGAACCATGGAATAGGTGTGCTCTTTGGAGCACTAGCTAAGTACTTAATTCCAATATCTTTCAATGCGCCAACTGCTGTATAATCAACAAAGTCTTTCAATACTGTTGCGTTCAATCCGATAACAGGGCCCATTTTGAATAGATAGTCTGCCCATGCTTTTTCTTCACGGATAACGTCCATATATAATGCGTAGACTTCTTCGCGGCATTCTTCTGCGACTTTAGCAAAACGCGGGTCTTCCTTAACGACTTGATTAATTAAGAAAGCTGTCCAGCCCTTATGTAACAACTCGTCTTGTAGTATCAAGCTAATGATATTACCGTTACCGATAAAAATCTTATTCTCAACCATCGACAAACTTGTAGCAAACGACACCATAAAGCGGAATGCTTCTAACGCATAACTAGCATGTAATGCCATGTAGATTGCTTTGATGTGCTCACCTTCTTTTACATCACCGCCTATTTCTTTCAAGCAATTAATCTTGTGTAGCGCATCATAATAGTTACCTACGCTACTTGCCATACTTACAATCTCTTGTGTATCATGGATAGTATTGAATACTTCTTTTGGAACGTTGTAGATGTTGCGAATAATATGGCTATAACTGCGGCTATGGATGTTAGTCTCAAAGAACGTCCAGTTATACACCAATGCTTCTAGTTCAGGCAACGATACAACTGGTGTAAAAATCTGACTAGGGCCGCGACCTTGTAAACTATCTAACGCAGTTTGACGCAATAGATTACTGGTAAAAATATGCTTAACCGCATCGCTTGCGTCTTTGAAATCATTAGCATCTTTAGTTAGAGAAATTTCTTCCGGTACCCAGAAGAAACCACGCGCGGTTGTCTCAAAGTTCGCAATTTTTTGATATTTTACTTCTTCAAATCTTTGAATGGTTACGGGACCTTCCGGGTCCAAAAACATTTTTCTATTCAAATAATCTGTTTTAGTGTTTAAGTTATATTGTTGTTTACTCATTAATGTCTCTTTTTATAATCTTCTACTGCTGCCTTAATGGCATCTTCAGCTAATATACTACAGTGTATCTTAACTGGGGGCAATGCTAGTTCTTCTGCTATCTGAGAGTTCTTTAATTGTGCTGCCTCGTCAAGTGTTTTCCCCTTGACCCATTCAGTAACTAATGAGCTTGACGCAATAGCTGACCCACATCCGTATGTCTTAAATCTCGCATCTGTGATTACGCCATCTTCAACTTTGATTTGTAGTTTCATAACGTCACCGCATGCTGGTGCGCCCACCATACCTGTACCTACAGTAGGGTCGTCTTTAGCAAAAGACCCTACGTTTCTAGGATTCTCATAATGATCTACTACTTGTGCTGAATATGCCATATTGTACCTTTATAGTTTACATGATTCACAATCTTCTTGGTCATCAAAGTCAATGACTTCTAATGGACCTGCTACTTCCTCTTGTTGCTTACTACCTGCTTTGTTAATCAATGAGTAATAGAATGTTTTGATACCCCATAGTTGCGATTGCATAAGATTCTTAGCAATCAAAGTAGTGGGTACTTTTCTACCTTCATAATGAGCAGGATTGTAGAATGTATTAGTAGAAATACTTTGATCTACATACGCTTGAATCACAGCGGCTGTTTTTAAATACGCATCACAATCTTTCTGCTCCCACATCAACTGATACTTGTTCTTCAACTTATGATACTCTGGTACCACTTGAGTGAATGAACCTGCTTTACTTTCTTTAACCGTAATCAAACTCATTGGCATTTCAATACCGTTAGTAGAGTTAATTACTACAGAACTAGATTCTACAGGAGCAACAGCCATTTGTGTAGCATTACGGACTCCATAGCTACGCATCATAGCACGTAGACCTTCCCAGTTTAATTCAGGTGTGAAGTCGGCTAGTTCGTTAACACCGTTCGCTCTGCGTTCCCAAGGGAAAACACCTTGACCATAGTATGTTTTGTCACTGTGTTCGCAACGACCACGTTCTTGTGCAAGTTCTACACTAGACTCTG
>JACCEA011700258.1_pt1 | contig 21805 bp, 19 predicted proteins | sample 7449851 | NCBI WGS metagenome assembly JACCEA01 (sample SAMN15323453, study PRJNA562643) | freshwater metagenome | isolation source: river surface water | place: USA:Blue River Watershed | collected 2017-08-18 | reverse complement strand
TCCATTGTTAATGGTAATTCTTTTGCAGTTGGAATGTCAATGGTGACTCCAATTTCAGTTTCATCGGTGGTTCCTGACCATGGCTTGGTTTCCCCTGTCGCAAGTGATGTTGTTAAAGTTCCCGCTCCTACCAAGGTCCCATCAGTCGCAGGTTCTACCATCACTTCTCTCACTGCTGTGGCAGAGTCCCCAAAATTTGAAGGCAATATGTATTCTTCCGAGTGTTTTAAGTATGCTCACGTTCCTCTTAATTTTAAAGACCCAAACAACGTACCCTCAAGAGGGTGTCTGTTATCGAAATCGAATTACAACAACAAGAAAGGATCGACCGTATATCAAAAGAGAAATCCAAGATCTATGCTCCCGATTCCGGCAGTCCCTTCCGCAAGTGGTGGCAATAAAAAGAAAAGTGTTAGATTTAGTGATGCATTTGTGGTAGAAGTTGAGAAATTTGATTACAGAGAGGAAGACTTTGCTCCTACCCCTACATTGACAGAGATTGCTAAGATCTTATCGATGCCTTTGACTGGAGATGAAGATGAACCGATTGATGTAAACCAACCTTTGATTAAGGCAGGAAGTTTAGATAACGAAGAAAAGCATTATATTTCTCACCGCAAAAACTCGTTCACTGAAGGATTAGTTCCTTCTGCTGGGAAATCGAGCTTTGATTTATCCACTAACCCTGAAATTGCTGCTGCAGCGGAACAAGTACGCCGTGCAATTGATGTTGATCATTTCTATGTGAAGGTTAATGAAGATATGGCAGGTAGAAGTGACGCTTTGAATAATGAAGTTGAGAATGTTTCCAAAGGTTTTGAAGAACTGAGTATAAACCAACATTCAGATTTAACAGGAAAACAAGTGACTGCAACATTGGAAAAATTTCCCATCAATCAAAATATTGGAACCGCTTTACCACCATTGTCAGGTTTCAATGGATTTTCTGATGGACCATCACTCAATCCTTCTCAACAGCCATGGATGTCTCCAGCAACACTGAACAATATATTTACTCCTAACTCTGGTTTTGTTGCTCAATCCGTTCCAAATCCTTTTTCAACATTGCAGGCGGTTACTACTAACATTTGTGGGGCCCCAGTAAACATTGGTGTTGTGCCGCATCAGCCTCCAAGTAACACTAAGCCATCCGAAGCTCATCGCCCCAGCAGAAAATTCCATGAGCACGGTTCCCCTACAAAGTCTATCGGTGATGTAGATACTAATCATCAAATGACTTATGAGAAAGTTCAGGAGGATATTATTTCGGAAGGCTGTTCCCAAGTTCCGTTCACCGCAACAGGGTTCAATGCTCAGTGGAATGTGCCTAATTTCTCAAATATGAAAAATCAACTTCCTTCATCAACAATTGACCAGCCAGGCGATATATTGCCAGCTGCAATTGTGAGTGACCGCAAATTGGTGGAATCCCGTGACTCAAAGGATGATATGCCCAGAAAGGATCTCTTTGGGGAAGAAGATCCTCAATTCCAGCGCAATCGCGATTGTGTTATTGAATTATCACCTCGTGGTCAATCTCCAGCGAGTATAGCATTGGATGGCTTTGACACGGATAACGAACGTTCCAGATCATCTTCCCCCACACCTGGTAGTCAGATGAGGTTTCTCGATGCAAGCATGCAACTTCCTCAGGTAGCTGCAAACACTGCTACAAATGCAACATCCGGAATGATTAAGACCATGCCAGTAAATCCAACGTTCTCAAATCAAGTTTCTTTTCATGCTCCAGATTTTTCCGGATTTGCTGTGCCATCATTTTCATCGACTCCGTTCAATAATAATTCATCATCTTTTGCACAGAATGAAAATGCTACTGGTCTCAAAGGCACAGCTGCCATTAGCAACCTATCAACGAATGAATCAATGACGTCTGGTTTCCATAACAACCATAGCACTTCTTTCAGTGGTTTTGCACTCCCAACATTTCCACCTCCATCATCGTTAGGTTCTCCATGGGGTCAATTAGGCACTCCTCCTGTCTCTTACAACCCTTTTCCAACCAGTTCCCAGACACCAGTATTCTCTCAAAATACCATTCTGCAACCACTTAGTTCTCCGCAGGATGGAGTTGATGGAAAAACAGTCGCAAATCCTCCCCAAAGGATAAATGTTACACGCTCTATCAGTATTGATGCTGTTCCTGGCTCCTGTACCCCTAGTGGAACCGTTGCAACTCAGAAAGGCGTGGACCTATCAATAGAGTATACTGATTCTAGATCTTATTCGACTGATGAATCGGCATTTCGCCAGTATCAGGGTCCTAATTGGGAGTTGTCTTTCTTTCGTCTTCACATGTTGAACAATCTTGTAGAATCTGTAGAAGCAATTTTGAAAGATGATGATCTTTTTGATTGTGCTGAGTTATTTTTGACCACCTCTAATACATTTGATGATGACCCTGACGATCATAATCATAATTATGAAAACAAATATGGCAAGAAGAGTGCAAGCCATCATCAAAAGAAGAAATCTCATGGAAAGTCCCTTGGAGGCACTGGCAATCAAGATGTACCAGAATCGGATGATGGTGCAAATCTAGCAGGTCTAAATTTCGGTTTATCGAGTGAAACCCACCGCGATCGTTTACTTGCAAGATTGCAAATGGTTCGTGGCTGGAAAAAATACGAGCAGGATCATCACGATATTGAGCTATTGGTAATGACAATGGAAGATGTGTTGGAACTATATCATGACGATATAATGGAAAATTTGGATGAAATCGTTGCAAAGTATACAAAACACTTTCAGATTTTGATGGAACAGATAGCTTGGATTTTTGTTCCTACATTTATTTTAAGTCAGGAGTTTGCAAGCTACTACGATAGCCATTCCACAATCAAGAGTCACAATAAGCGATTAAAAACTGATTCAAAGGTACGTCAATGTAAATTTATCATTTCTTAATCTTTTGACCACAGCTGTCTTAGTCTTGGATTGGAAAATTTCAAAAAACTGTTTCAAATCATTCATTTCCTATTCATTTATTTCCATTCCAAAATGTAAATGGTCGGCCCTATGCTAATTTAAAAATGAGGGAGCTATTCGGCCCAATGTGTGATGCACCAACCCCAAAAGAGTATCTCGATTTGTCCAGTACTCCTGAGCCGGTAGTTAGAGATGTCTTGGAGGCCATGAAAACGGGGCGGAATGGATTGTTTCACGTTTTCTGTCGCACTCTGCGAAATGACTACCGACCAGAAATGATGTTGGCCATGAAGCACTTGAAATCATCAAAGAACCCAGAGGAATTCAAATTTACGTAAGTCAATCAACTGACCCTATATTTGCAACTGATGCAACATGCTATCAACAGGATGATTGTACTTCAAGATTTTACGGTTCCCAATAGTCGTGAGCGTCTAAAGTTGCTTGAAACAGTAATGCGTTGCATCCCATCTGATGATTTTGGCAGTGGTGAATCCAATGTTTCCCACACCCCACAAAAACGCTAATTCCTTCCTTGTAAATATCTCCCTATGAATTTTATAGTGATAGTGATGTCGTCGTATTACCTCGTTAGTTGTTTGTCTACCATATCTTTTATGTTTGTGATGCCTGACAGCTCTTGCAGCAAATTGCATTCAAAATGGACTGTACGAACCATATATATTGTGTATTGTATTTAAAGCAGATAAGTGTTGAAAGGAGAGTTTATTTCCGTCACGAAATGGATGAATGCTGCAATTCGATGAACTCCACACGATTAAGATTGTTCGAACGAAGCATAGTTGGGAGATATAGGATTTTCACTTTTTTTGGTGGAACTGTAGTTTGTGAGATGTATTTTTTTGTTGGGTACCATACATGGGAAAAAGGTTTTTCTAAATCTTTTGCTCAATGAAAGAACGCAACCTCTGTATTGTGTAATGGAGTTTGTGATGGTGGACCTTCTAGACATTATATCAGTGGCAACCATTATATTTTATTTTCATTCGTCATTATGCACTATTTAATTTAACCATACAAAATTTACAACAGCATCACACCATTATACAATGTAAAAGATTTGCGTTTATTTTAAGAATCATTCGTGGTTGGCCTGCGTTTCGTCATACCTGCAGCATTTACCACCCCTCCGGTAACTGTTACGGTGGTTTCTTTCATGGTTGGCAATCGAGACACTCTGCGGGACTGAGCACCCTCTCGCAATAGCTGTTCACGATCGAGCACCTTCGTAGATGAGCGTCTCACTGTTGCAATGCTGGGTGATCTGGCTCGATCATGCTGTTTTTCAATGTGAGTACCAGGAGCTTCTTTCTCATCCATGTCGCCTTTTGGAGGCGAACTGGGCATGACAGAAGATTTCCTCAATGGTGCAATAGTTGACATTTCCCCGCTTGTAGTTCCAAGAATTGAGTTCGATCGACCCATCAAACCACCACTCATGATTGTATCTGCAGGATTTGCCACAGCCTGAAATGGTTGTTTCGTCAACACATGGCTTTGTTTCCTCTCCAAGTTGGTGTTTTGCCCGGTGGGCGTTCCGCGAAGAATGGATGGAGAGCGCACGTTTCTTGAGTTGACGGGATTCGGAACTAAAGACTTTCTTGATAGATCCGTAGATGATGCGGTTGTGGTTGTTGACGCAAGAATCGTTGTTGACATTGTTGGATTAGGTGCATTATTTGATGGCGCTGTATTAGCTGTAACCCAACTTGGCTGAGATATACTTTGCCGCATTCCCATCCCCCCATTAACTCCTTCGTGAATTGGCGCAAGACGACCAGATGTTGAAGACATGATAGACGTAGGTCTATTACCAACCGACAACGAAGTGGTACTTTTCACAAGTAACGAACCCCGCTTTCCAGAATCATGCGACTGTGGGACAACACCTTTAAATGTAGATTGTCTTGTATTTTGAGGATTAATTACGGAGATTCTCTTTTGTTTAGAATAATCGAAAGGCACTGGAGCAGAAACAGGATTGATTTTAGCTTGTTCTGTGACTGTTACATTGGCAGCCAAAAGTCCACCAGTGTCATCCACTGCTTCTTGAAAACGCTTTGCTCGTCGTCGATTCATCTTCAAAATAGCCATATAGTCATCATCCTCAAAGTTTTCTATTGTTTGATTTTCTTGATCCTTTTGGGAAGACATATCTTCCGTTGCGTCGCTCTCTTCAAGGAGAAATGTATACATTGACTTCGACCTTGCTGCTTCCAATGCCTCCGCTTCCGTTTTGATAGCCCTCTCACGTTCTCTCTTTTTGTTTATTAAATCTTGAAAGTGGCCTACTAAATCAATTCTTGGTTTTCTCTCCTCAAGCGTTGGAATTTTAAGTGGCTTATCAGTTCTTTGATTACCCATGCCAATCATATATGTAGCTTGGCCTCTAGTTGAGCTTGTGGCGTTGATGAAACTATGAAGTACCAACTAATTTAAATGGTATGCATTCATGTTATTGCAATACTTACTTTCTTTCCCATGCAAATGACTTTTCAATAGACTCTCCACATGCAATAAATAGAACCATCACTGCAGTGCAAACCCTGAAATTTGGTTCTTCATCTCGAATGTAAGGTAACTCTGGCCAATTAAAAGACCATTCTTTCGACATAGATTGAAATCGCCGACGAAAGTCATTCAAGTATTGTTGAAATGCCCATTCTTTTTTCTTTTCCACTACTGCTAAACCCTTCCGATCATGTGGTTGAGTTTCAAGCAAATCTTTGACCTGTCGGTAAAATATAAATAGATACAAAGGAAGTACTCCATCAATTCTTACCCATGGTTCAACGGCCAACCCAGCAAACGCTTTTTGCATGGGAAACGGTAACTGTAAAGGATTCGCGACGAAATAGTAGGCTGGTCCATACCAACTGCAAAGTTCTCTACATTTTCGCAGGAAGTCAAGACTGCGAAACAATATGAATTAGATCAATCATTTTGGAAACCACATTTTACCTCACCAATGCAAAACTTTCATGGCCACGTTGTGGCCATGCCAATTTAGTACCCATCTGCCCCTGTTAACATCTATATTGTTTTTTTTCTTCCAATCACGCCCTTGAGGCGTCATCATTTCTATCAATGTCAACCTTTCCTCCGCCATAGTTTGCACTTCACAAAGCACATCAATAATAACTGGACGAATACCAGGAACTCCCTCCTTCTTCCATTGCTCTGAATAAGCAGGAGTAGCAGGAAAACCATCAGCGAGGCGGCACGTTAATTCATCGAATGTTTTATGACGATTCATGAACAACTCGCTTGCATTGTACGCGTTAACACACCTATCTAGACAACTTGTTAAATCCACTAAAAGTGATTCCATCTTTAAACACGAATTCAGGACCTTATTCTGTTATTAAACGAAATGAAGTAAGAAATCATTCTATTATTAATTTACTAAGGCAAGCAAACCTCAGAATCAGCAACTCTCTGCTTTTGAATATTTAAATCCTCGTCACTGTAGGCACCGCTAAAAGTGTGCAAAGCACTGAGCAAATTGGAAAAATCAGCTTTTGAAGGTGACGATGGACGTGAGCTTGTTTCGGTGTCTTGAATTATAGACGCGGATAAAGCATCGAAATCTTGGTGAACCTTTCCATCTTCTACGCTTAGAGATTGAAGCTCTGAAGTCAATCCCAAATTATTGGTAGATGAAATTAGGAGGTGAGTCGAATCTCCGCGCTGAATAGGGCTCAGGCCATTAGAAACTCCATTTTCCGATATTAACATACCCTTAGCATTGCTTGTTGTTGTGGTGGTGGTGCTAGAGAGAGAACCCTCCAATGAGATGTTTGATTGGGTACTAGTGTAGTCTACTGTCCCAAAAAAGTTATTTATATGTTCACGAGCTTGATAAACCAATTCATTGGATTTTACCCACTCCATGGCTCGATCATGCTGTTCAACCAAGACGCGGAACAAATGATTGTGCTGCCTAATAGCCGCCACCACAATAGCAGTCGCAATCTCATATTCCTTGTACGTGTCTTTTCTGCGATATGGCAAATCCACAGGCATACCCAAAACACGCGAAACTTCCCACAAACTTTCAAATCTACCACACCGAGCCTGTAATGCCAGTAATTTTTCTAAGTACTCAGGCAAAGCTGTGTTTGGATCATAGCTAGCGGCTTTGATTTCTGCTTTATGGTGTTGATGTATTATTTTCAAATATTTTTTAAGATTTTCCTCTGTTGTTGATAACTCATTGTTTTTAATAGCTTCTTGATTTGCAACGGAGCCAATAAAGGTGTCATAGAAATCCCACGATGGCAATTCAGTATAAATGACATCATAACGATCAGATCTGGTATTACTTTTCTTCAATTTCTTATTCTCGCGACTCAACAATTCCGTAGACGTGGTCGAGATCGAAGGCATCTTCTTCACCATGATCAAAATAGGGTCTCATAAAGAATGTACCAGAGTTTTAATCCATATTTAAACGACATATTTCATAGCTTTAATGAAATACGCACAGGCCGCAATGTGGAATTCAGAACTCCACCAACAAATAAATATGGAATGGGGCTTTCTTATATTCCATATTCACAATAATTATTCCATATTCCATATTTGTAACGGCAGTGAGCCAAGCAGGCGGCAGCAGGAGAGCAGGGCGCGCAGCGCAGGCGCAGGCGCAGCAGCGCAGGCATAGGCAACTGCACATCATGTTGTAAAATAAAAGGCGTTATGCTTAGTTATTATTAGTAATACCAAATACTACACTGCTGAAGGTTTAGTTTAGGTTTCATTATTGATTGAAATTAGGAACCACAAAAATGGTAAACATTATCTCCACTTCACGCGTATGTATCGAAGTCGAACGAATCAATCATATGCATAACAAATTTTTCGATTGATTAAAACTCAAAGTATCTTTTTACTCAACACCAAATAACTGCGTTAAAATACAAGTCCGTCGGTAACACTCTCATTCCATCAAACTTTATCATATTCCACAGATAGGATTTGGGTCAAATAGTCATTGAATGTATCGGGATTTGGGGTTCTCATCAAAATGTTTCAATTTGATCATTTCGTAGCAAAGTAATACACCGCATAGTTTGAAAGTAGAAAAATGGACATGGATGAACCTGAACATTCTCATGATCAGATTCCAGTATCGACCGATTCATGTGATTTATCATCAGGCCAACATAACCAATCTCCAAAAAATAGGTTGAATGCGCCATCACGATTGACGAAGACTGCAAACTTTTTTGTCAAAGTTGTGAGACGAACCAATATTGGAGGTTTGATTGAGGCAGCTCTCTCATCTATGAGGATAGATAGGTTGCCATTTCTTCAAAGGAGGACATCATCTGCGCGTAAAACAACGTTGACTGCCGCATCCGAGATGACCGAAGAGCAATTTCACGAACATTTGGATGAAATTTTAAACAATTATCAAACATCAGAAAAACTCCCCCCCGAGTACGTCATCTATCAGCATCATCGCTATGATTTCGTATATGATGATAAGCCTTGGTCTGAAGACAACGCTTACCAACGTCTTTTAGGTAGCGCTGACAAGAGAAGTAAATGATATGAGATACAAAGCTTCTCTAGTTGGGGAAATTTTTCCGATTTGTAGTTGAATTCGAGTTCTATCGCTTTCCCGGCCTTATGATACTATTATTCTATCTTTTTATAATTCATGTGTGCGTACCAATATCAGTGAGGATGAAAGTACAGATTAATCAAAATTTATAATATTTCCAATTTGGTTTTTGGAACATATGTGGGTACAATACCACATAACAGTTTTGATGCGAGCCAACAAGAAAGAGAAATTATCAAATTTATGGTTAAAATATGTATAACCGTCAGTTATCATTCCAACCTTGTTGTCTGCTGGTATGGTGCCATATGTATCTATGGACCACAATCATAATCTTATTAACACAAATGTCAAAAAAAAATTAACACTTATTATAATATATATTGTGACAATATCCTTGTGCACTTTGAATCTATGCTCCTCGTCAAATCTCTTCCACCTCATATTATAACTTTTATCTTCCAAGAATATTTGACACTATGCGATTTGATCATCGTTTGTCAATCTATTCGTTCATCGGAAAAAGAAAACTTGATGAATAACTTGAGATCCTCCAACTTCAGTGTGAATTCAATTCCAAGAGCTAATTCAAGCTATCTTTACCAAATATCATGGATTGTTTGCAATGGTTTTGGTTTAAAAAACCTGACAATACCATTTCCGATAGAACGAGTCGACAAAGGAACTATCCAAGTTCCGCACGACGAGAATCATGCTTTCTTCATTCCGGTAAACTTATTGCGCGGATTGATGGAAAAACCATGTCTCTATCACTTATCAATAGTTCCATCTATGAGTAAGATTAATCACAAGCAAATCGTTGGTAAAGTAGCAACCAATGTGTTGTTGTCATGGATGAGGCTCTATGGCGGTAAGTTACAATCTCTTTCCTTATCATTGTATCACAATGCCTTAACGGAACAAGATTTCATCGAACTTGTTACGTTTTGTCCCAATTTGAAGCATATTACGATTATTTCACCATACGATTGTCTCACTGCGAAATCATTGAGTCATATCGTTGAGATCTTGGGACACTCCTTGACGTCACTTTGTATTCGACAAAGTATCCATCTAAATGCTACACACATCGCATTGATCTTTCCATATTGTTCTCGTCTAACATCCCTTACCATGTTTAATTGCCATAGCGATGAAATATGTCCTCAATCAAGAGGTTTAGGCATTAATTCAATACTTTCAAACAGATTGCAACATTTAGATTTAAGCTTCAGTCAATGCCCCCAACTGTCCGCAGATGCAGAATCACACCAAGCCAATCAGCATGTAGCCCATGCTATTGTTCAAAGTCTTTTAATGGGGAATCTTGAAACTACATATAATTATCAAACATCATGTTCGCATAGTGTAAGTTCATTGCTTTACAGTTTAGCTTTGAAAGGATGGACTCTCTCTACGAAACTTGCCCTGACATTGTGTCAAACGCTGCGTTGTAGTTTGCGTCACCTGGATTTGTCTCAAAAGAGCGATCATTTTCTATGTCGTGAAATAATAGATATATTATTTTCTTCCAAAGAATGTGGTCTTTCTTCCCTTTCTTCTCTTAGATTATCTGTTGATGGTAGCATGGGAGAGAGAGAGATTCAGCTGCTAACCAAATGTCTCCATAAATTGCAAGATCTTGAAATAGATTCTCTCCTCACAATTTCAGATCATTGGATAACTATGTTGATTGATGGAAATCCCATGCTCAATTCCATAAAGCTTCGTGGATGTTCTAATCTAAGTACTTGGAATTGTTTCCGAAGCGTCAATTCATTGTTGCACAGTTTAACTTTGCACGACTGTCATACTTTTCGCGAATTACATGGCCCTATTCCTTCTTTAAGTCAATTGCGAATTCTTGATTTACAAGGCTGCATTAATCTAACATCCAAAGGGTTAGTTGACCTCACTTTTAATTGCTGTATGTTAGAACATATAAACTTAAGTGGCTGTCACTTCATTACCGATGATGCTGTATTTCCAACTATCCAGCGTTGCAGCAAAACTATCAAGCATCTTTCTTTGAGAAAAATTGCAAAGCTTACAGATGAAACAATAACTTGGATGGCTGAGAATTGTCAAGCTTTGGAGTATTTTGATATCGCTCATGTTTCAGGATTCAACTTGACAATTCTTCACAGTTTGTCAAAATGTAAGAAACTCCATGAAATATGTATTGAAGGGAACACTATTTTGGGAAAAGAAAGAACGAACTTCATGCAAGGCTTTAAAAAACATATCATCGTGACTGGTAGTAAGTGATATTTTAGTTTGGTGAATTTTTTCTAATTGAACATCTATATGTCAAAGTTTCTCTCTGGTCTACTAGGTTGCTGTACTAAATAAACCTGCTCATAGAAAAGAGATATTCAAAACAAGAATGTATTGTAGTAGCAATGATTATAATACAAATTTACATATATGCCACTCATTTCATAATTCTACAACATATCCATTTCTCCAACCTTGTCGTGCAAACCTACTTTCATTACGGAAATATTTACACCCTCTATTAAACTTTGGTCAATGCCATTGTGCTGTCCAACTTCGAGTGGCTGTGGGAATATCAATTTGAGTGTAATGTATAATGTTAATAAGACAACGATGAACCAAATAAGAACCCATGACTGAGTTGATGCCGAGAAAGTAATGCCACCTTTCTTCTTGTTGATATCATTATATGGTAATACATGAATCGTATTGGAATCATGTTCATTTGATTCTGTAGAAGGACAAAAATTATAAATTTCACATACATCATATGTTAACTGTCCATCTTCATCGACTTTAAATGTAACCTCAGCAAATCGCGGTGGTTTGTTAAAGCTAACATCAATTTGATCTTGCATGGTCATCCTGTCCACTTCATGATTATCAATTGGTACATCTACCGTAACCAAAACATCATACGAATACTTGCGACGACACGACATATCGCTGGATATAGATGACTCTTCTATCTCTTCATAAATCTCCAACGAAACAAATCGTTGGAAATCATTAGCAATTTGGAAAATTTTCGTCATTTGGCATGGAATACGGCTACCTTGTAGCAAAATGGGCTCAAATATTTTACAACCATTTTCATGAGAAATAATTCCAATGGAAGTTGGTAGACAATCCATCATAAGAATGTTCTTCAAAATATTAGTATCTTCACCTGCTATAATGGCACCTTTAATCGCCAATCCTTCAACAACAGCATGCTCAGGAGATATTGATGTGCAAAATGGTCGTGGGGTATGCTGAGATTTCGATCTTTTATTAACTTTACTGAATGTATAGATACCATGTTTTTCACAAGCCACCCGGATTGCATCTTGAATAACGGGAATTCGACTTGATCCTCCAATCAGAACGATTTCATCCACTACATCATAATCCATATCATCATCAGCTCTTTCCTTGATAATAGCTTCGATAGCCATTTCAACCGTATCTTGGACCATCATGATCAAAGACTTAACTGCATTGACAAATTCGTCGCGATTGACAACAATTTTTACAGATTCATTGGTTTTCGTCTTAAATTTCATATCCATAGATTCAAACATACTTGGATTAAAGTGGATTTCATAATATGTTTCGGTGGATAATGATTCCTGGGGAAATAGCATGTGATATAACAATTCCATTAATATTGGTGAACTTACTTTGCACTGCTTGCTTGCTGACAATAAAACCCGCCTAGCATTTATGGTATTCATAATATCACCCGTGATATCAATTCCCCTCCGTTTGAGAGCTTTGTAAAAATAAATTCATTAAGGATGAAAGGTCATGAAGTTCAAGAAAAACATACCGAAAGAGAGCTTTTCCTGAATAATTCCCAACAATTGCTGATCGAAGTCTTGCCCACCAAGCCTACTATGGCCGCTTGTATGAATAATATTGTGCTTACCATCCTGAATATCAAGAATACTGATATCGGTTGTACCTCCGCCCATATCAAAAACCATCACTCTCTTCTTTCCAGCAACTAATAGGCCATATGCTAAAGAAGCAGCCGTGGATTCAATCATAAAGTGAATCTGTTGTAACTTGCAAGTTAATCCTACCCTCAAACAAATTACAAATACCTATCCTACCTCATCAAATCCGGCCATAAATGCAGCTTCCTTTAAGGAGTCCTTCTTAGCTTCAGGAAAGTGTGCTGGAATTCCCAAAACCACTCGATTCAAGCGGGACATATCATCCATGCTAGTGGACTCCGATGTCGAACGAGTTTTTTGCAGATAATCTATCGCACACTGACGAAGGTAGGAAAGGAAAAACGAAATTAATTCTACCACGGAATACATTCTGCGGTGACCGAGAGTATCCTCACAAACGACCATAATCTGGCGCTCATCAGGGTCATCTTCACAAGGTATAGAATCTAACTCATAGGGAAAGTGCGGATATTTTTCTTGTATCTCTGACAAAGTCCTCAATCCTAACAGGTTTTTTAATCCTGAAACCATTCTACGCTGAGTAATACTCATATTAAACTCCCGTTTAGACGATGATGATTCAGTTGGCCCATCCTTCAGTTCTTTTGGTTTATCAAAATGCAGTAAAACATCACGTGACAAGTCACTAATATCACCCGCAAAAAAATTTTCAAAGTGCGGTGCAAACAGTAATTGTGTTGGGGTGGTTTTCTCTGCCATAAAGAAAAAGTTAAAAAAATTCATGAAATTAATGGTCTCAACCAAATTCACCTCCACGACTGTTCTTTATAACTTTTACTCTCGAAATATCTTTACGCCAAATTGCTATTGATGAGTTTGAAGTGCCAAAATCGATTCCCACGACAAGATTGCAGCTCGCATTGTTGACATTCGAAGATCTTGAGACACCAGGGAGATAAGTACTCCAGATTGACGGTTCCGGTTCAACAGCCGGCACCGGTGTTGGTAGCATAGTTATAGTTACACGAAAGTGAGATTAGAAGAGAAAAGAAAGGGAAACAATGATGATTGTTGTTCTCCTGAACCTGCGGCATTCTTGAATGAAATAAATTCACAAATTGGTGAGGTGAAAAACAGCAAAAAAGCCCGCGGGCAGCATACCCACTCTATATCTATAACGAGACAGCAGCAGCAGCAGCTGCTCGTCGGCCCCCACACGCACCCGCCCCCGCCCCCGCCACACACTCCAAAATTATAGGAGAAGCAGCACAGAGCATAAACCCGGCGGGCGATTTGATTGGCTGTATTTCAATACCATCTATTAGCATATGTAGAATAAAATACTGTAAGCAAAATTATAAATATGGTCTTCCAATCAAAGAGTCTTATCTAGCACACATATATGCAGTAATATAGCAGATCCCGCCACGTTATATGTGAAGTGTTTGGTTATTGAGTTTGAAGATGAAGCATGCAATCATCTTTGTTATGCTCCTGCTGGTTAGCAATGTTGAAGTATCATCAATCCAAGCACCCCCGTTACGTTTACGTCTTGATTTGGATTACTTGTATAATGAGCTTCCCGTTGTTTCATTGCTCAAACTTCCGAGTGTGGATTGGGATACACTGGAAATGAAATCAACGTCTTTCTTTTCATACATCAAAACATGCAATTCGAATCGCACTTCTTTACCAGCAGATCCTTGTCTTTGGGATCAATTTGATCAAGAAGTAATGTTCTATACATTTTTTACAAAGTCTTACCATAGGATGACGACACACAGGCATCACGGCACTCAGTTATTTGTCGTAAATTTCATACCAACCACTCCCAAGCGAGGATATTCTCTTCAGCATTGGAGGTCCATAGACAACGACATAAGCACATTGACAAATTCATCAACCACTTCATTTATTCTTAATCGAGCATTTATGATATCCACTCATCCTGACAGTACATCCGTTATAAAGGGTGTGCGAGCAGGTTGTCGAAATGTTTTAGATGTGCACCACTTTCGTCTCACCAGTCATCTTGCTATATCGGATCGTAATATTTTACTACCGGGGTATGATAGTAGAAGCTGTTTAAAAAGGAATCAGGTTGATTTATCTGCATTTAATGGCAAGAAGAAATACTTCTTGTTTTATGCGGCGATCAGGGAAAATTCTGTCCAAGAAAGTAGTAATATGGATGGCGATAATCGTGAATTCTCAGATTTGTTATTGTCGTACTGGCGAGATTATCGTGGTGTGAAGAAGAAGGTGTCGAAAGTAATCGCTTCTGTACCACGTTTAGAGTGGCATGATAGAGTCGATAATTCTGAATTTTGTATTATATTACCAAGGAGTGGAATGGTTACCACCTTCGTCGAAACTATGACATCAACTACGTGCCATCAAACTTACACGAATCCAGAGGGTTCCATGGTGAAGGATATTTCTGAATTTCTGTCAGTGGGCTGCATCCCAGTTCTCTTTATTGCGTCTCCTGCTGAACTTCCACTTCATTATTTTATTGATTGGTCGGCGATTGCCATTATTGTCTACCAAGATATTTTGTACAATATTGAAAAAATGAATTCACTTATTCAGCATCTTAGCACGTTGGATACTGCGAGTTATCGAGATAATATGTTTTCTATAAGGAAGTTGTTGGACTACAATCGTTTTGAGTGGCCCAGTGTTTACCATTTAAGTCTACTACAAGTTGCTGGACAAATGAGTCAAGGAGAAGAGAATTTCACTATTTTATAGAGAAGATTCATCCAAATTTGTTTAAAACAACCCATAAAAAACCACACTATTTTACGATACATCACTGTTTTGAATGTTGATTCAGAGGGTTAGCACCTGTATCTATTTCCTGGATCTCAGCTAAACATTCTAACAATTGAGAATATGACTCGATTGCTTTCGCATAGACAGCAATCTGAGAAGTTAACATTTTTTGAAGGAAAACTGTCAATTCTGATATGCGATGCTTTTCAAATAACTTTGCGTGTAAAAGGACAGGAGAACGTAGAAACTCGTTTACATCTATTGTTGTAGGACGAGGCGTCAGAGGAGAACTAGAGCCATTCTGTTTACCATCAACATCAACTTTGGGTTTGGTTTGTTGTGCTGCTGTTGAGTTATGATCTTGAATCAGCATCTGCCAATAGAAAACAATGTATAATAATTACGAAGACTCGATCATCAAATCTTACCCGCATAGGAGTAATTAACTTTTTGTTCCAATCGTCAAGAATAGCTTTGCTTTCTTCTGAAAAATCCTTCATATGAGCAAGTTCAGCAGCCAAATCTTCTTCCCGTTGGGCATAAGCAAACAACACATATTGAAGAAGTGAATGAGGTTCATTGCTAGCAACTGTTCTCAACACTTTGCTGAGAGAAGAATGGTGTTTATCATTTGCTGGTAAGGTAGATTAAAGTTGCATCTACGAAATGGACCAAAACAATCTTACTCGAAAGAGCGGCAAAGTATTTGGGAACATCTTTCTTTAGCTGTTCGACACTACTCTCATAGAAATCGACGCTGCAACATAATTGGATTCACTATCAAACAAACGCATTCCATTGATTGCTTACCGTGCAACAATTTTCTCAAGAGAGTCCTCTTTGGAAGGAGGTATTACAGGAGTATTTTGACTATCCATTTTTAAATTTAGAGAGAGCAAGTAAAAATATAATGTTGTGTCCCTCTCTGGCTTCTGGCATCTGTAAGTCGGAATGTATGACGCACGCACAGACTCATGGTGCAGTGGAGGAAACAGCAGCCGCTGCTGGGGGCACCGCTCAAGCAGCACGGCCAGCAGCAGGCGCAGCAACTGCAAAACCTGGGGCTGCTTGTGCTGCCGCTAACTCAATAAAACGCACATTCAACATCGATCCATCGATGTCCTACAATAGTCTTGGCAGGTTGATTTGCAGCTTGCTTGGGGTCTGGTAACATTGTCTTGTTCATCCCCAAAACATTAAAACCGTCTCGTTAGTGGAGAATGATTCGTCTTCTAGAAAGATAGGGGTAAGATAGCAAACTGACGAACGGTTCTCTTTTGTTATATGAGTATATAGTGGTAGGAATTTTATTTCACCGGTAGTGGTGATAGGTGATCATTACGTTTGTAAATAATTATAGAAAGTTTTATTACAACTTACTATATACTTATATTATACACAAAATACAAAATATTTTGATGTAAAGAGGTTGAAAGGTGAAAACATAGCAAACTGACGAAAGGTTAGGCAGTTCGTTTGATAAGTATTTGTTGTATGAGTATATAGTGGTAGGAATTTTATTTCATCGGTAGTGGTTTAGGTGATCATCATTACGTTTGTAATTAATTATAGAAAGCTTTATTACAACTTACTACATATTCTGATTAGAACAATATACATACAAAAATATGCATATGCAGCAGTATTAGCATCGAACTGTTTGAGACTACAAGTATATTCATGACGGTGCACACAAATGAGAGCGAAAATAAAAAATAGACTTCTATAACTGTAGATCAAAATAGGCTCAAGTGATATCAAGTAGTGACTACTCCGGCATGTGTGCAGTCTTTTGGGGTTTTATAAGATGCCTATAATAGAGAAAGATAGGAAGTTGTGAGAAAAAAGATGGAGGTTTTCTACTACTAAATCAGCAATGAATCAATATAAACCATTACCAATCAAGATTGTCCGATAGAACCAAAGCAGATGACAATTATCAAAATGATGTTCAACCCATGAACTTGCTGCTACAACAACCAAGGTAGACTTCTTTTGAAGGGTGGTGTTGTTACCCACTTATCAAGAGTTGCTATATCGTATTCCACTTAAATTAATACTGTCTATTACTGTTCACAGAATCTACATCAACTACACAAGAAGTAGATATTCTTAATCCCAATTTCCTTCTGCAATTAAGTTTAAAACAATCCAGAATTATTCATACAATCAATCTATATCAACTATCATCAACATCTAACTACAAAACCAATATGCATAGGTAATATATATGATTCTTGTATGTTCTGTATGTTTGTAATTTAGAGTTTTATTTCACACGGGTTTCTTAGTTGGTAGTATTTATGATAATATAAAAGATGTTGAAGACACAGTAGATTGGGAATATCTACTTCCTCGATATTTAATGTATATATATAATATATCAAGAGGATACCATAAAATTTGTTTTGGATGTCGATCAGTTGGTGGTATTTATGATATTGAAATACAATTTTGTGGGACTAAAACATAAAAGATTTCAGATTATTAGGCCAACGGCCGACAAAAATATGATTATCAATCTCTTATAACCGACAACGCAGAAGTGTATAGTAAAAGGCGATGCACTTATTTGATTCGTTGTCGACCCGAGATGGTAAGAGTAGGCAAGTCTGCAACTATTTACATTTTCATCTGTAGTTTTTAATTAACCGCATTATTTGCATGAAATACATACAGCTATCTAAATACCCCTTTTGGGCTTTATTGAAACGGCTGCAACCAAATTATAGCTGCATCAAGAAAAAAAAAAAAAAAAAATTAAAAAGGACGAATGTGGATAAAGAATGGAAGAAGATGAAGAAGGCAGTTTAGATTTTGTTCCTCTAGAGGTGATGCCGAGCATGCGCCTCAACGATGTTGTGAAGAATTTGGATAAACCCACCTCTGTGGTAAATTTAGATGCACTGATACCACCAAAAGAGGCTGGCGAATTGGTATTAAAAACATTGCTTTATAAAATTCAGCCTTCCGTAAAGGTTCTATCCGTCCGATTTAATAATTTTAGTTCTGGGTCTATTGAGTGTTTGATTGATTGGATTGCTACTAATAATCACGTGGAGATGTTTTACACCATGAATTGTGGTTTGGATGAAAGGACCCGCCAACGCATGGAAGATGCCTGGAAGAAGAATCTAACCGGACATCGTAAAGAAAACATGGGATTTACCTTCATTAGAGTAACATTTGAGAAAGAGGAGGAGGCAAAGTTGTTGGAAGCTGCAAAGTAAGAAGAGTTGCTCAATAGTAACGCGCTTTGTAGAATAAAATTCGAAATATAGTCTTGTGAAAGTGGAATAACTATATCTTTGCATCGAAAAATTGCTTCCTATCAACAACGAGTAACTTCTTATCAGTTGCTAATCCTTTAATGAGTTGGTCGATAGGATGAAGCATATAATTTTTAATTCCCGCAGCAGATAACTCATCTTCAAAGACCCCACCCTTTATGTACAACAGTCCTGGTTCTGAAGGAGAAGATACCGCAGCAGTCTTACACAGTAAGTGTTTCGTGAAACCAATAAAACTTGGAAGCGCCGATACAGCTCGACCAATAACAACTTCGTATTTTTCAGTGTGATCTTCTGATCGTCCATAAACTACTCGTACGTTATTTAGTTGCAATTTATCCACGGCGTCTCGAACCACTGTAATTTTCTTCCCATTACTGTCCAATAATGTGAATTGCGAGTTTGGAAACATTATAGCGAGTGGTATTCCAGGAAAACCACCACCAGTGCCGACATCTATGGCACGAAGGCCGTTACAGAAGGATGGCACCACTTTAGTGATAGCTAAGGAGGGCAGGAGATGATTGTCCACAATTTTCAAAATATCTTTTCGGGATATCACATTGATTTTTGCATTCCACTCAGAGATAATATCACAAAACCGCACAAGCTGTTCCAAAGTTTTCGTGTTGCTCAATTGAGGAATACATGGTCGATGTTGCAACATATCACGACTAAAATCAACGGGGGCCTCAACTGGCACATTCTCATTGACGTGGACACTGGAGGAAAAACTACTCATTAGATGTTTACCGACTGATAAATGTCGATGCACCAGCCGTTTACGGCAAATGTAGCACTGTGCAACAGGGAGTAGTGGGAACATGATGACAATCGCAACTAAGATTGCTATTGATATGAAAATCGCCAAGTAATGCACTACCAAGAAATGGGGTTTTCGCACATGTGGCATGCATGCTACACGTTTTCTATTGTACAATACGGTAATATATATATACCATACTTCCTCCGTTCACAGATAAATGTTCCAACCGCCCAAACGGCTGGCGGGCCACAATTTTTGATGTTTATTTACTTGCCGTGCTTTGTATCTCCATCAGTGATGCCTTTCATGGTTTTTCATAATAGACATAATTGTAGAAAATTGAATAAGCTCCTTAATTATCTAACTTGTTTATCTTGATTTTATCTGAATCAAAAGATCTGGTTGATTTTCTCCCGGTCGGGCCCTTCTCCAGCCGCCGACCTCATTGTCACAAAATTGAATTGAAATGAAGCTACCAAGATATCATGGAACTTGAAACGATCAAGCATAGATAAATAATTAGCTCATCTTTGTTTTTTGTGTGAAGCGTTTCCTCGAATCTCAAATAGTGATGAAGATATGGCATGATGTGTCTTGAGGCAGTCAGATTTTTCACGCAATTTCAATATTCAAGGCACTAGTTCTCAAGATGAAACGTGTTTCATTGCGTGAAAGGTTACAATTACTTTACTGAGATAGTCAGCATTAAGATTGTGCAGTTAGGTTTTCCATTACTGCAATGTTGCTTCGGTTTTCCTCGAAATAGTTTTAATGGACGCCGCCATCGTCATTTTCGTCTTAGCTGTAAAATGAGTCATGCGACAGTTTGATCCATCACGTTCACCTTCATTTCATCTTTGCCAACAAGAGAGCTTCCTTTTCATACGGTGCCGATCCTCAAAATCAAGTTATTGAGTAAAATGCAGAGGAAACGTGACATGGTGGTGGCAAAAAATTAAAATAATGGCCATGTTTCAGCTCAAAATTGGTCGCTGAAGCCGCAATTGTGTTCCACTAATGCTTATTTGGTTTGTATTTGCCTTGGATTACTCATTCCGTTTGTTTCACGGCCAGGAAATGAAGATGCAGGTGTCATAAAAGTATCCACCGGAGAAGATGTAGTTTTGCGTGACACAAAATTGAGATGGTCTATTGAAGGTTACAATCAATTGTGATGAGTTATTATTTCGCTCCGTGTATTCAAATATAGCCATGTAGTTGGTGTGTGCTAAGTTTTTGACGAAAATTTAAAATTACACTGAGGTTTCAGCTAAAACTGTTGAAGTGCCACCAGAAAAAAATCGACCTTCCTTCCTACTATACACTCATCATGCTTTGCAAAGCATTTTTGAAGCGCCCAATCGCTTCCAATGTTGTCACTTGATGATGTCTCTTGATGTTGAGCTGGTTATACAACAATTTGGTGCAAATTTTCACAAGATAACTGGAAAAGTATCCGAGGGGTCATTTCGCGCTCCTTCAGTGACTGTCCCTGTTTTCGCTCTGTCGATTGTCCTCCGACTCTGCGACTTTCAGTTTCGTGGACCGACACAAACAAGTCCCCTAATGCGAAAAAATGGACCTCAAACAGTCAAAGTTCATTGAGAATTATGACAAAGATGGATGAATGGTCATCGCGCGACTGCCTTCCGTATCTTCCACCATATCTCAACAACGACATTGAAATTTTTTGTGGGGAAAAAAATGATCGAAAGCGAATTCCATTCTGCAAATTTCATTTCCTATTAAAGTTGCTCAATTCCTCACAGTTTTAGTGAAAATCACCAAGTTTCCCAGATTGGTGGATTTCCACCAGATTTCCAAAAAAGTAACGGTCGCGGCGATTGGAACATTTATCCGTGAACGGAGGAAGTATTATAATATAAAACTGTCAATATTAATTACATACAGTTGTTGCAAATGTTACGATGAGCATAGGAAACCATATATCGCTTCAATCGTTTCGGCCAAAACATATTTCCACAGATAGATAGAAACATGAGAAAATCTCATTCCGATGATGATGATGTTACGTTACTGATGAACTGCGTGTATGCACTGGCTGCGGCTAGTAATCGTGCATTCACTTGGACGTCGGGTGATGTGTGGCTTTCAGATTGAATCTGTGTTCACAATTTTCTCAATAACAGCTTCATATTTGTTTCAAAGGAGTACTTTTTGTAAATTGTTAATTAATGTGAGAGGAGTCAGCATCTCCGCATGATCTCGCCCGATGGGGCGTGGCTCTTTTCTCGCCCAGCCTCCATGAAGCTTTTTGCTTCATAAATTCCTCGAACATGCAGGTTTAGAGCGGTCTCCGGCCTATCTCGCCCAATTTTGTGGCCGGCCAAAAATCGGCATCAAAGTGGTTTTTGGAATTTATGAAGCAAAATGCTTCATAACCGGCCTAGCCAAGCGGCGGAAATGCTTCATAAATTCATAGGATTTATACAACAATATAATTTATGAAACACGAGTTTCATAAAAGTTTTTTGTAGAAAAGTTTGACTTTTTGTTCATAAAAAACTGAAGT
>JACCEA010613083.1_pt1 | contig 21813 bp, 23 predicted proteins | sample 7449851 | NCBI WGS metagenome assembly JACCEA01 (sample SAMN15323453, study PRJNA562643) | freshwater metagenome | isolation source: river surface water | place: USA:Blue River Watershed | collected 2017-08-18 | reverse complement strand
GCCGTTCCATCCATGTGCTGCCCTCTGCTGGCCACACTATAGGGGCGATACTAATCGTAAATTAAAGTAGGGTTCAAAAAAAGTTATAAAATTTAGTAAGTTGGTAATTCAAAATTAGAAATTGTTTATGGATATTTTTTACAATTATTATTAACAACACCCTTCCCTATTTTATTATTGCTCCTCACACTTTGTCAAAAAGTAACTTAAGCAGTGTAAGATGCTGTGAATTCCTCGGCTAATTTAAGCATGGTTGCTTCAATTTCCTTGGTGATGGTGAATTTTTCCTTGATGATGGCATCAATGACAGCGGCTTTGTGGGAAGTCTTGATGAATTCAAGCCAAGCCTTAGAGAAGTCGGAGACTTTAGCAACATCAACTCTGTCAGCAAAACCCTTGACACCAATAAACAAAGTGACAACGATCTCTTCCATTTCCATTGGAACATATTGACCTTGCTTCAAAAGCTCGTACAAGCGGACACCACGGTTCAACTGCTTCTGGGTAGCAGGATCCAAATCAGAACCGAACTTGGCGAAAGCAGCAACTTCACGATACTGAGCAAGTTCCAACTTCATGGTACCGGCAACTTGCTTCATCGCCTTGACCTGGGCAGCAGATCCGACACGTGACACTGAGAGACCGACAGAGATGGCAGGACGTTGACCTTGATAGAAAAGCTCCGACTCCAAAAAGATTTGACCATCAGTAATGGAGATCACATTCGTTGGAATATAAGCGGACACATCACCAGCCTGAGTTTCAATGACAGGGAGAGCAGTGAGAGAGCCAGCGCCTAAAGCATCACCCATCTTAGCGGCGCGTTCCAACAAGCGGGAGTGCAAGTAGAACACATCACCAGGGTAGGCCTCACGGCCAGGAGGACGACGTAAGAGAAGAGACATTTGACGATAAGCGACGGCTTGCTTGGAAAGATCATCATAGAAGATGACAGCATGTTTTCCATTATCACGGAAATATTCACCCATGGCGCAACCAGTGTAAGGAGCTAAGAATTGCAAAGGAGCGGAGTCAGAGGCAGTGGCAGCAACAATAATAGTGTGACCGATAGCCTTAGCCTCTTCAAGAGCACCTACAAGTTGGGCAATAGTGGATCTCTTCTGGCCAACACCGACGTAAATGCAGTACAATTTCTTGTCTTCAGGCTTGGTCTTTTGGTTAATAATGGTGTCGATGGCAATAGCAGTCTTACCAGTCTGACGATCACCAATGATCAACTCACGTTGACCTCTGCCAATTGGGATAAGGGCATCAACGGCCTTTAAGCCAGTTGGCATTGGTTCATGGACAGACTTACGTGGGATGATACCTGGAGCCTTCACTTCAGCACGAGAGCGCAACTTGGAATTGATTGGACCCTTTCCATCGATTGGTTCACCAAGTCCATCAACGACACGACCCAAAAGTTCAGGACCAACAGGAACATCTACGATAGCTCCAGTTCTCTTTACAGTGTCACCTTCCAAGATACTTCTGTCATCACCGAAAATGACAACACCAACATTGGAATCCTCCAAGTTCAGAGCCATACCACGAAGACCAGAGGAAAAGACAACCATTTCACCTGCTTGAACTTTGTTGAGGCCGTAGACACGAGCAATACCATCACCAACTGACACAACCTTGCCAACTTCGTCAAAAGAAGCAGCTGACTACCAAATCAACGAAGATAAAAAATATACAAGCTTACGATATCAAATACTCACAGCAGCATATTCAGCAGATTTTTGAGAAATTCTTTGTTCCAGGTAATTGGACAATTCAATGACAGAACCACCGGCCATGCCACGAGCAACGACTGGGGCAACCTAACCAACCATCAAGTCATTTTCAAGTTTAAAATTTCATGCAAACTCTAAGACCTACCATTTTTGCTCCCTTGCGGGCAGCAGAAGCAGCAAGTTGCTTGCTCAACAAAGCTCTGGATAAAGATGCCATTCTATGAAGGTGTTATTGCAGCTTATCTTTTTTAAATGTTAAGATAGAGTCGATCTTAGGCAGGTGTAGCTGGCGCCAAGCGGTGCGCTGTTTCTGCGGTGTTGGTGACCACTAACAGCCAAAATCTTTCGAAATTTTGGAATTTCGTGGGAAGTGGCCGAAACATTTACAGCAGGCGCAGAATATTAGATATATTATATTAATACCATAATAATAATAGACTTAGTGGCAATTATGCGCTTTGGAGACCTTATATTGTTATTCCCCCATCGAATAAGATCTGTTTATTTGTAACAACGAATCATTTGTGCCTATTTGAAGTTGGAACCGCTTTTTGGAAATCCCCACTCCCTTGATTACAAATCACAAATCGGAAACAAAATTTGGTGGATGTGATTTATTTTTCGTTTAATCGATTACTCCAGTCTCGTTCGATTGGTAAGATAATAACATGAGGGCCAGCCTTGGAAAAATCATCCTTGGTTGTCGGTTGTCTTTCGATAAACTTCAAAGTTAGCTCAAATTACCAAAATTTAGAAGTGAATCACAACGGAAGCGATTTGGTGTCGTTGTAAGCGTAACATAAATATTGAATACCAGTGTGGACTTTTAAGTGCAATTATTAATTTAATTTCCTTTTTCCGCATTCGGCATATTTTGAAAACATATTCCATATTATCAAAACGAATTAACTTCAAATGTCTTCAGTCAAGCCGTTATTCGTATGTATGTTATATTTTGTAGATGGTATAATACATGTCTTGTTTTTGTAATAATGTACAATATTATCAGGAAATTTCAATCCCTGAATCCTGGTTCCTTAAATTCTACAATCTTCATCTTTCATATTGGTCTCAAGATATTAATGATTCTTGTCTTCCGCTTCCAATCGAGCTTTGTGAGACATTGGACGGATAATTTTGAAAGAACACACTAAATCTGTATTTACTACCATGATTGAACCAGCATTATCGAATTCCCCACAATAATTTGGGGCAGAAAAAATTGTAACTAATTGTCTATTCGCCTGAAATTCATATCCGTCCTCAACCACTTGATGAGCGCGACATATTAGATCCAATCCATGGCGACTTAGAAAGTCTGCTATTATATCGTGACCAAATGTATAGGACACTCCTCTAGTTGGACAAGTGGTGAGAAACTAATGCAACTAGTGAGAGAGAAACATACCTTGCATTGTAACCCCATCCCATAACATTAGAATCAGGATCTGCCCACAGCAAATCACAAAGTAAGCCTTCATCTGGAACATCAGTAGGACGAGGAATATCAAAAATTTGACTTAGATGGTCCAAGTCAGGAGAAAGACCGCCATGCATACACAATATTTTGTCCTCAACCACTGCAGCTACAGGCATACAATTAAAACAGTCAGCAAAAATTCGCCATAATTTAACAGAATATCTCCGTTTGCATTCATCATAAAACCCGTAAATACGATTTAGCGAGGCACACTCATGATTACCACGTAGCAAAAAGAAAGATTCTGGATATTTTATTTTGAAACAAAGTGCCAATGTAATCACTTCAATGCTCTGTTTGGCTCTGTCAACATAGTCCCCAAGAAACAGATAATTACTATCCGGTGGAAATCCTCCAATCTCAAATAGACGGAGCAAATCGGAATACTGACCATGAGTATCGCCACAAATATTAACAGGTGCTGATACTTCAATTAACATAGGCTGTTGTAAAAATATTTCACGGGCTGCTCTAACCAACTTAACAATTGTTTCTTCAGGAAGATTTACTTCCGTGCCTGGCGTTGCTGTTCGCACCGACAGTAGCATTTTCACTGCGCTGTCGACTTCTGCTTCCATCGTTGTTATCTGAAGGTTCAGAATGAATTAACTGAAAGATATAGAGAATCAACAGCAACGTGGAATTGGGAATCTGACAGGAAAATAATAACGCTAGAGAAATTTTGATAATTATTTTACGTATCACATATTAGGATTAAGAATAAACTTAAAAACTGCATAAAGTTCCCCTTAAAATAATTAGCCCTTTTCTGCTGTTGTAACGGTTCCCAAAATTTAAGACATATGAATAGGATAAATATGAAGTTATCCGACGGCTTAAATAACAGCCAAATGGCAAACTAAACCAAATGTGGTGTACTTTTTCGCTCATTCAGCCATGGCATCATCAAAACTATGTATACCATATAGGTATCCAGCAAACTCTCAGTAATTGACAAAAGCTATGGATCTTTCGATTATATAGTCAATGATTCTAAATTGCAAAAATGCCACCAGGTGATTCCAGAAATGTAGAACTTAGTCGCATGAAAAATAAGTTGATTGAGCTGGAGGGTGCTCTAAAAGAAGAGAAGAAAGTCGTAGCTCGTTTGCGCGATCAAGGAGAGAAAAAGCTTCAACAGATTATGGATGTTGATACTGATATTGCGGCAGAGCAAGAACGTTTTAGATGGGCAAAGGAGGACTGGCTATTCCAAGTGCGATCTGCAGAAAATGATGCATCAATAAAAGTTGCTTCTATGAAGGAGGAACAAAAGAATCTGTTGGAGGAAATTTCCGAGTTTGCGGTGCTGCAATATGAAAATGAGCAATTACACATAAAACTTAAAAATTTATCGATTGAGCACAAAAAGGTGACGCAAAATCAATTTGAGGAACGAGAAAAGAAAAAGCAGAGGGACTTTGATTTGAGAATGCAGATGGATGAAATATTTAGAAAAACTTTGAAAAATGTCGATGAAAATTACGAGCAACAAGCGGTGAGGGTTTAGTAATAAATTTTTCTGATGCTTCAACGTCACCTTTCTGCCGATACTTTGTATAGATTGAAAAAATGAAATATGAAGCATCTCAAGCAACTGTAGAAAACGAAGAAATTTACAAAGAATTTGATTTGCGAGAGAAAAAGACGGAAGACCTCATTCGTCAACAGCAGCATAGCTATGATCAACTGATGAAGCTGCGCATTGAAAAAGACGTTTTGGGGATGTCAATCAAGATCCAAGAGAAGAATATTAGAAAATTTCGAAATCAAAATATTGGTTTAGAAAAGTAAGCTGGATTATTTTACTTTTTCGCATGAAATTTTACATTTTTATATATCCGCACAACAGTGAAGTTAAGGATCTTTTGAAAAAAGTGGAGCGATTGAGGGATCAAGTTCAAGCATTGTCCCTTATATCTACTAAGAAAGCAGATTTATACACGGAATGTGCTAGTGTGAGAAATGAAACTCTTGGGGTCAAACAGCAAATTCAAAAGTATAAGAGAAACACCATGAAATTAAGTAAAACTCTGTTGTTAAAAGGCATTAGAATTACTGAGAGGGCGACAATGAATCAAAACAACCAGCTTTCGGAAGAGTTTTACAATATAGGTGTGGAAAATAACCAAAAGCCACCAGTAGCGCAGGATGATGTTGGTAACTACAACTTGCTGGCTGATCCAAGTGTAAATCATACTTCGTTGGATATCGAAGCAGTTTGGCGGTCAAAGAATGAAACGCATTCTAAAATAAGGAGAGCTCAAAAAGATGATACGTATTTTTCCCAGCAATCATTTTCGATGAGTGCTTTGTAATATTTCATTAATGATAGAGTAACTACGCTCAATCAGCTTTAAGGAGCGTTGAGATTTAGTTTGCAATAATTTTGAAGAACAAACAATAGTTACCAACGTACATAGTGATAAATATGCCTTATTTTAAGTTGGAATCTACTCTACTCAATTTACATCTCAGATTACGTTCGAGTGAATACGATTACTATCGGTATGGGACGCTCCTGTATAGAATGAAGCAATTTTCAAAATGGAGACCTTGAAAATCTTAGCGCTATGGTATCCCAATGCAACAGAAACTAGGACAAAAACGGTTCGCAACAGTTTTGATTTCTTGGATTTTTGCTGAACCCAATGTCTCAACGATGACTGGCGCACTGAAATTTCAACTTGTTTCAAATACGCAGAAATTCGACTGAAAACTTCAAACACGACATGAGAGCTCATCCCTAAAGCTGCCACTATTTGTGATATGTGCATACAAACATAGTTAATATAATTTAACCAGGCAAATGGCCCCATAGCCATTCCACCCATACCCATACCATACATTCCATAACTTATTCCACCATATCCATATCCAAGACCCATACCATATGGTGCGTAATCATTTTGAGGCATCGAATATTGTCCACTATTCCTGAAGCGTGAACTGGAAGAAGGTGGATTCGTTCTTTTCCGTTCAAATTTAAGCATTGGATTATCGTCATCGAGGACAACCTCGTCTTCAATTAATCCATTGGATATCTTTCCACGAGTATAGTCCTCAAAGTCCCTTATCTGGGTGGTTCGAGCGGATCTGGGAAGATCCTTCAAAGGCATATTCCTATTTTTTCTGTGCAAGTAATTGGTTGTGGCATTCGTTATTGCTGAAGCTGATCCATTCAATGCAACGGATTTATTTTGTTGTTGATGTGCCGGTGGCATCGCGTTGTTACACTGTAGCTGATGATGTATTATAAAAATACACTAAGGTCTATCTAGTAAACCAAAACGTGAGGCGCTACACCATACACACAGCATACTGACTGAACAGATCAAACTAACGCACCTACGCACAGCGTGGGCGCGCTGCTGCCCCTATTGTACTGCAATGAAACGGTACAATACAAATCCCGAACTTATTACACTATGCACATATCTATTCCTGGTATTGGCTTCAAAAGAACATAGTTGATCAGGTGCAATTCATACTATTGTGTAACATCGAGAAAAGTACACCACGTCTCTATAATAAGTGGTCCAATAATCGCTCACGAATATGCAAGATGATGACGAAGTTGTTCACCCCGACTTCTATTATGCTTCAATGCTCAAATCCCTCAAACAAAATGAGGAACATTTGGTGGATATTACTGGTTCCCGGTCTCCTTTTCCGAAATCATTGCAAACGGGTACTCCCCCTATATTCGATGATCCTTCTTCACCTTACGCTTTCATGCAAACAATGAAGTTTCACATGTGGCATCGCTCTTTTCAGACAAAAGGTGATCCAACAAGACAGAGTCAAATCAAAAGAGCTTCAAAAGGATCTCGTGAGGAAAATCGACTTTTATTTTTGTGTAGCAAAGAAGCTGAAAATTTGCATTTATTGCCCAAAAGTGGTGATAAAGTGAAACTCCTCTTGAGTCAAATGGAAATTGTTCCAAGAACGGTTTTAGAAAGGTGTGAAAAATATCGCAGACTTTACAAAGGTCACATTATAACGACGAAACAACATTTAGGAAAGTTGAGAAAGAGCTACTCAATCAGTATCGTAAAGACCCAGACAATTATCAACGTCTTCTAAGGAGAGTGGAAGCATCAAAAGAGTCTAATAAAACAATATCGAAATCAAACGCCATTAAGGTAATGTTTTTGCCGTTGTGGACGTCAAAATGTTTTTCATGGATGGTATTAATTTCAGGTTGGTTCAACAATTGCCAAAAAGTCCTTGGAGGAGAGATTAGTTTCCGCCAGGGCAAAAAGGGAAACTTTGGTTATGCAAACGAACATGCTTCATCAATTTCAAACTCAGACGAAACTTGAAAGAAGCGAGCATTTGCAGAAATCGATTATTGCTCCTGCTGACGCACGCGTATTAAATTGGCTCGGAATGATTCAAGCTTTATGCAGGTTGGAGTTGTTCGGAAACATTGTTACGCAAGTCCGCTGTATGCGTACAAAAGATATAACAAGGTACACTAATTTTCAAATTGGAATGAACCGAATTAATAATTCAATCGTCAGTTGGAAAGCAGCGAAATTGATTCAAAAAGTTTGGCGGAGGTTCAAAAATCCAACCGTCAAGAAAGCGAACATATTGGAAACGATGAAGAAAAATATGGCAGCAGATCAATCGCATCAAAGCACTTTCGAAATTAGATGTGATTCTGCATCTTTGCTTTGCCGATTCTTGAAAGAAACTCGATTTCGAGCAATTGTTGGAATTTTCTTCAGGTAAAAACATCTTTTAGACTATTTAAACTTTCTGTTTAGATTTTCGACTCAATAGGAAAATACGAAAGATTCAAAAGGAGTTTCGACAGTTTACTCTCATTACGGAGCATCGATTACAGCTTCTCTATAAGCTCATTGATAACTGTGTAGGTCCTATGTCACATCACATAAATGCTGTATTGGCTGGCAGAGGGTTGGATTTGAAAAATTTATCATTTTTTGAACAAACCCATTTGAAAAACATTCATTTGAATAGACCTCTAGCCATGTTGAGAGCTATGTACACGGAAAGCTTTCATGGAGTTCTTCGTTTGAATGCGAGTAAACTGGTTGATTTTCATCGAGATTTTGTTGCCACTGGCAAGTTTTGGGCGGATAATCGTTACTCTGAATTGAGGAGGGATGTTTTGAAGCAATTCCTTGCTAACAAACGACATTTATTTTTGGAGGAAATAACAAAAAAGCATGCTCTTGATTTGACAATTCCAGAAATTACCATTGACGAAGTTCGTAAATTTATTAAGTGTTCCTGCGATCCAAGCGACTCGGGACCTTCAGAATTTACTTCTACATCTGCGGATCCTTTACAGCGGTATCTTGAGGTGATAGAAAACAAAATTGCAGAGCATTACGTTACTAGAAGGTTTTATCAGTCTCCCTTTCGGTACAAAAATGACAACGGTGAAATGTGTTATTTTCAAAAGGAAAATGCGTACTTGATGCCTAGGTTGTTATTGCTGACAGGAATAGAACCGCACGAAGTACTTACTGTTCTTCTACAGTTCCTAGAACATGTTAAGGCTGCCCATAATCATGGCCCAGATGATGGGGGGAAGTTGAAAAATATTCGCATGCGTCTCCACGCTAATAAAGGGATTGACGATGCCGATATAGGAGTAAATGTTGCGTCTCCTTTTTTTCCAAAGGGATCGTTATTGCGAGGAAATAGTCAATATAATGGTGGTCCGAGCAGAAACAACAGCAGTAGCAGCTTCGATATGTCCCCAGATGGAAGCGGTTATCCGGCTGTAATGAATTTGAATCGCCCTCATTCTGGAAAATCATCAGCTATGATGAAATCTAGAAATGGAGTTGATATACCACTAGAAAATATATTCAATGGTGATGAGCGTCAAGTAAATGCTTCTTCTCGGATGGAGCGGTTTTACGGAAGTAATGAGAATAATTATGATTCATCGTCAGGGTTCAAAGCAGCTGTAAGGCCCACCTTGCCTCAGAGCAGTTCAAGTTTGACATCCCCTCATCGAAAAATACGGTCGCGTAGTGAAAACAAATGACAAGATAATAAATTGTGCTGATTTTGTGAAGTTTACAAGATTCATATCGGATAAGTTTATGAATTGTTGGAAGGATAAATTGATAATAAACATGAAAATAAGTAAAACTGCAATTGGAAATTCTAATCTGAGCCATTAGTTTCTACAACGACAGAGGTACTACTTACGTAGTAATTCAACATGGTGTAACCTTTTCCTTTCCTTGAAGCTTGTTATTATTATTTTATACCTTTGTGCAGCACGTGTTCTACAGAGGCAGCAGCACAGCAGCGGGCGTACTGTATATGATGCGCGCAGCACCAGCAGAGAGACCGGCGGCAGCAATATATGTACAGCAGCGGCTGCTGTATTGCTCCGCCCGCCCGCATAAGCAAAGGCTTCGCAGACGAGCCGCAGCATGCTTGTTGTGAAATGCTAAAGCATAATATGCACTCCGTTCGTTGCATACTTTTGCAACATAGGTTTATATGACAGAATTTTGTGTTTAAGACCTATAAATATCGTAATTATAGACTAGGTTTGTTATTCAATTACACACTAAATTTCTAAAACTTGAGTGGTGATTGAATGCAAAATGATAAAATTAAGCATTTCTAGGTCTTGAACACTAATTTCCACCTATGTTGCAAAAATGAACTGTCTACATATACGGAGTGATATGGAATAATACAGCCAATATTGCGGAATAATCGGAATAATCCAAGCAAGCCATTTACAATATTTGGCATCTGGTCATTGACCCAATTGTTATCCCATAGAAATGGAGACGTTTCTCGATGATTGTGAGAGGCTTCGTTTCTTGCTGATTGCAGATGTCAACATGGTTAGTGCAACAAATTTATCGGAGGTGTTCGTGCCTTTACCCCCTCAATTTGATGGAATTCTGGTGGTTGGACCATTTGGTTTGGGAAATTTTAAAAGCCCAGAAGAAACAGCTATTGCACTTGGTGATATGGCATCTACGCTTGCACAATTGGAGAACATTGTGTGTCGTGTTATATACCTCCCGACAGAGTCCGAGCCTGATAGAACAATGATTGACCAGCTACATCTCACTCCAAATTCGGTAAATATCCATGGTCGTCGACTTGACATAATTCAGGATATCCATATTATTGGATTTGCCGAGAGAAATGAGCAATCCATCTGTGGTAAAGCATGTTCTGCGGGTAACGAATCTGATATTGTTGAAATAGTCTCCACAAATTCTGCTGCAATAATTGAAAAATTAGTTATTGGGGAAGAGGATAGATTTTTGGATTCAGACATCGAAGGAAATTTTCCAAATGCATGCTCTAAAAATGACAAAGTGTCCCAAGGTCTGGGGATTCTAATTCTCCATTACCAATATGCTCACACACTGAATACCGTTTTGTTTCATCTTTCTGAAAAATTGGAAGCAGCTTCAATAAAGCTCTGCATTATTGCTTCACAGCATGGTGATGAGCTGGATAGATTGCCTCTCCGAATCGGGGATGTGAGTATTGTAGGAGTGAAAAGTCTGTCCAATGGATATTTTACATCGCTTGAGTTTCAGAAACAAAACAGCGGGACATGGTCCATAGCGAAAGTAGAATTACATTGCCTTAGCTGAAGCTTGGTTACTGAAAAATAGTATACTAATAGAGACATTAATCAAAGACTACAAACCAACAAATATACAAAATATTACAATCATAATTACAGCGATTTTCGATCGTAAGAAACATGATAATTATAGAAAATCTCTAATCCTAATCCAGAAAACACTATTGCTATCCCCAACCATTGTGACAACTTTATAGTATGGTTGAAAATGAAGACCGAGAGCAAAATCGTAAAGAGCTGTCTAGTAACGCTAACGGTTATCCAAACCAAAGAACCAAACTCCTTGATTAAGCCGAACATGATAATTTGTCCAACGCAACCGCATATGCAAAATAATGCAATATCTATCGAAAGTGAAGCCGATTGACTCATCATGTCAAAAGCTTGAATAATATTTGACGTGCTCTTGTATATCAATAAGTCCCCAGTGAGATAGAGTCCCAAATAAATAGCCTGCCAAATGTTCAAGTATTTCATCATCTGCATGGATGTAGTGTTCAGGGTCTTGAAGAGTTTATCTTGTTCATTATTGGTTACTCCATCGAGGGACAAGTTCAATACAACAAGAACTACTCCAGTAATCATGTTTGAAACATTCGAAACTTCCAGTGAAGGGTTGGTTTGTTCTACAACATTTGCAAATCCTTTACCAACTGAAAATATCCCAATACCACCACATACCATCAGCACACTTAAATATTTGTACCACTCATAATTCTGCCGGTAAAATAATTTACCAACAACCATGACAGGAACATGTTTTGATGACTTTGTGAGAATCATCATAGGATAGCTTATATACTTCAGTGATTGATAGCCTATAGGAGAAGCCAAAGCTGCTGTCATTGCACATCTCCAAAACAAAGCATATTGCACCCCAACACTGTCATTCTGCATGAAGATTTCAACCATCAAGGCCGAAAAGGTAGCGCTCATTGTCATGAAGAGATTTAAAACAGTTGGGAAGTCCCAATGCGCATGAACATCTCCAATAAGATAAAAAGATGATGTTATTTTTTCTTGTAAATATCCCCACGTTATAAATATTGTATACAGCAACAAACAATAGGTTGCCAAACGCAATTCTGGTCCACGTTTAATCATTATCCTTTTCGTTCTTCACCGTCAAACACCTTTCTGAAGTATGGTGTAGGTATTTGCGGATAACGGACAGATGTGAGAGACAGCAACAACAGAACAGAACCTATAATGCCCAATAGTCCCCAATCTTAATTTAACTATTGGTATTCCATATTGCTGTATTGTACAATGCTGCTTCCCCTGCTTGTATGCTGCCATCATCTGCGCTTTTTGGTTTTGGTGTGGCGCGCGCTTGCTAGGCACATGCTAACTTCTGCTGCTGCTGCCTGCTGTGAGCACCCCTTCTACCGCAAAAAGGAATCCGGGAATCTCAGTAGAACATAACATTTAAAATTAGCATTAAAAGTTATCAAAAGTTATCAAAGTTAAGAGTTAAAAGTTATCAGTTGAACTGTTAATTGCAAATTAACTACAAATTTATTAAAAATTAAAAAAAAATTTTTTGACTCTACATGTAAAAACAATTTTGGAGAAAAAAATAAAGACTGCTAAATTAAACTTGGTTCTCATATTAGTGGCAGGCTTCTTGGTAGGAGATGATAAAGAACTCAACTGCGAGAATCGAGGGAATCTTGAGAGCCATTGAAGTCATCTCCATGGTCGTCATCATCATGGTTGTGGGATGCTGTGGACTTCATCCAATTCAAGTTACGTATTACATGTTATAGCATATTTTTTGTTTGCGTACGCCAAATGAGCATTTTGGATTTCTTAAAATTGATTCTTTCCCAGTGCGGACTGCTCAATGTATTTAATTAATAAACAATATTGTAGTATTATTCATTTTTCCATATATATAAGAAAGTGCAACTCACTGCAATATAAAGTAATACAGTATATCTACATATCCCATGTCCTATGATTTTACAGCAATATCAGTCAGGTCAAAGGATTCAACGAGAGAGGTGACAAACAAATAAAAGAAAATACTCCATTTGCGAATAGATTCACAAATATCCTCTTTCGCAATGATAAATAAATCTGTTGTGGAAGTGGTATTCAAGGTGCACGCCGAAGTTGGTTTTGGAGAGGAAATATACCTTTGTGGCAATGTCCCTGCATTGGGATGTGACAATATATCAAGAGCGATTCCTTTGATAACATCTACTGATGATTACCCATGGTGGCAAACGAAAGAAGGTAAATACGGCTGCGTGAATTTCAAAATTTCCCTCCCTGTGAATTACTTTTTGTAGGCATTTTTCTGCCCGGTGATTTGGGTGCAGTAAAATACAAATATTGCGTGTTTTCAGGTGGCAAGTTTTCCCGTTGGGAAGGAAATGATTGCTTTTTGAGGACTCTGGATGTTTCAAAATGCAAGTCTTTAGTTAAGGAGACCGAGGATATGTTTGGTTCTGCAGATCACAAATTTTGCCCTTCAGAAACTACACCGCGAAAGGTAGCAACAACGGCGGCTTCCGAGGCTCATCTTCATGCAGCAAAGATGCTGCAAGCTTGGAGCCGGAGCATCAATAATAATGAATATCTTTCAAGCCAAGACGGAGTTATAATAGTTTCTTATTTTCTTCCTGTGATATTAAGCAAGCGGGCAAATGGGAAATGGACTGCTTCGTGGGATAAAGAGGCACTTCTTTCCTTACAGATGGATGTTCGATTGATCTGGATTGGATCGGTCAGATATGCGAATGCTCCCATCCCAATTGATGAAGAAGAAGCTGTTGCAGCGGTTTTGGCGGAAATGAATTGTTATCCAGTGTTTATAAATCAGCAAATGCATCACAATTTCTTCGATATATTCTGCAAGCAAAGTTTGTGGTTGGTTATGCATCATATTGCAGATGTTTATGGACCATTGAATCAGACCGAGAAAAGTGTTAAAGCACAAGAGAACCTTTGGTATAATTACAGCATGGTTCACAAACTATTTCGTGAAAAAGTTTTGGAAGTGTTTCAGCAAGGTTACTTGATATGGATTCATGGATTTCATTTGATGCTGTTGCCAACTTTTCTGCGGAGGAGAATTCCACAAGCTAAAATTGGTTATTTCTTTCATACACCTTTTCCTTCCAGCGAGATTTGGAGAACGATGTCTCGCAGAGAAGATTTATTGCGTGGAATATTAGGAGCAGATCAGATAGGATTTCATTTGTTTGAATATGCTAGACACTTTATCACTACATGCCATCGGTTGCTGGGCTGCAACAGTGAAACCAATGCTTCTGGTATGATGACGGTAAATGTAGATGGTCGGGAAGTTGCCATCACCTGCATCCACGTTGGTGTTGATTTACCCAGGCTAACTGAAATATTTCAGACCGAAAACTTTGTTTCTGAAGTTAAACAATGGAAGAATAAATTTCCTGGCCGAGTAATTATCAGTGGTAATCTGTATGGTAATTTTTAATGGTCTTCATCAACATTGCTTTCTTAGGTATCGATCGATTGGAACGGTTGAAAGGTATCCCCTTACGATTAATGGCATTGGATGAATTTTTGGAAGAAAATCCGCAGTGGCTTGGTAAGGTGGTTTTCCCTTTTATCGGAATAAGCGCTGGTGAACGAGGTCAGGACTATCGACAAACCCAGCATGATGTGCGAGTCTTAATCAATCGGCTAAATGAGAAATATAGCCACTGTGGTGTGAATATGTTTTACTTTGAAGAGCGACATGACCGTGATATTCGATTAGCGCAGAGATTGTCATTATTTGCCGCATCGGATATCTTATTGATGACTGCAACGAGGCAGGTGTACTATTTATTATTTCTATTTATGGTGCATCATTTCTATTTTTTTATACAGAGACGGTCTCAATCGTTATCCAATGGAATTCACTTTGGCGAGGCAAATGCACGGAAGTTTAGTTGATTCAGGGGTTCTCAAATATGATCGAATTGAAGGCAATGGTTTGCCCGGACAAGGATTAGTTATTATCAGTGAATTTGTAAGCAGTGCTCGAGTAATGAGAGGGGCGTTGATAATAAATCCTTGGCGTATTCACGAAGTCAAGGAGGTTTTGAACCATTCCCTTCAAATGGAAGATGGAGAAAGAGCGGATCGTAGCCGCCGTAATTTGGAATTTTCCACACGATTGACCACAGCGAATTGGGCAAAACATGTTTTGTATGATCTGAAGTCAGTAGAAGGAAGTGTAGATCCAAATTCCAGTTACGCAGTTGGCTTCGGATTACAATACAAGGTGATGAATTTAAAAGCGGGTTTTCAAGCCCTCGATGTCAAAGATGTTTGTAAGTCCTACAAAGGAGCTCGCCATCGACTTATTCTGCTCGACTGGAGTGGAACGCTTGTCCCAAATGTTGACAAACATGACAAACTTCATGCTTATGCAGTTGCAAAAGGCCACGCTGCACATGAGGGGCCGAATCAAGAATTACGCGAAATGGTTGAAAAGCTATGTGCCGATACCAGAAATATCGTTTTTGTCGTTTCAGGCAAGGAGGTCAGAGCAGTGACAGATTTTTTTGGTAAATTTAAGGGTTTGGGTCTCGCCGCAGAGCATGGTTTCTACTACAAATGGCCACAACATCAATATCAAGCAGCATCTGTGCAAATGCAATTCAATAATGATCAGGTGGACCATTCTCTTAATTCGAATAGCAAGTCAAAATGGCAAACTATAATGGATATTGGGGATCAAACTTGGAAAGAGTCGGCTAAGATAGTTATGGATATTTTTGTGCAACGTACGCATGGCACTTATATTGAGCAAAAAGGAAATGCTTTGATTTGGCAGTATAGTGATGCCGATCCAGAATTTGGATTTTTACAAAGCAAAGAGCTTGAGGAACACTTGAATTCTATTCTTGCTTCATATCCAGTGGAAGTGATTCGAGGTGGAGGTGTTGCTGATGGTTATATTGAAGTAAGACCAACTGGTGCAGATAAAGGATCTTTTTTGGAACATGCGCTCAGTATTATGAAGGCGTCTAACATGGAGGCGGATTTCATCTTGGCAATTGGCGATGATTCGTCGGACGAGCCCATGTTTGAACGGATAGCACTTCATATCCAGGAGCATCCTCAATTGGCGGCTTATAGTGTTACTGTAGGAAAGAAGCCAACTTCTGCAAGAGCTTACCTGGACGATACTGTTTGCGTTGGAGAATTTTTGTCAACTTTGTCAAAGACGTCACTTAGGGAGCGAAGATTCCACTCTGCCATTGACCTCCCTTCGCAAGCATTGAAGCCTGAATTGAACCAAAATCAGCATTGCATGATTGGATCCTCTTCAAAGGATAATAGACGGGAAATATTTGAGTTGAGTTCAAAATTTAGCAACACAGGATTGGTGAGTGTCGGCAATTTCGTTGGTATACTTTGAAGGTCTGAAATTGGCTTTTTAGAAACCATCTATTCATAGAGCCTCATCCGATGGAAATTTTCTTGTCAACAATAATGATGTAGGTCAATTAATGTGCTGACTACTATTGGTATGCAATTATTTTACCCTTTTTTATTGTTATTATATTTTTAAGAATCCTCAGCGTCGACCAAGCCTAGTTGCTAAGACGTTAGATGCTTCTGTCCAACCTGGCATGGTACGAAGCGTTTCTTCTGCACATTTATCAATGTCTGAATATATGAACAGGTATGTTGCTACTAATGGATAAATGTGGGTTGTTTTATTTTGCTCTAATAGTATTCATGAAGGAGAAGGAGAAGAGGATGAAGGGATTTTTTTTTAATATAAATGCACTATTGCGGATTCGTCACTTATATTATTATAACTCTGTCGTTATGCCTTTATTGTTACTAATTCCGATAGGTTGCTTACGACAACAGCATATTAATTATTTGTGTTTATATAATTCAGAAATGAATGGATGATACGATATGAAAACCACATGCCGTATTACCTATGCTCCGTGCAATTTGCAGTGAGTTGATTCTTTTGCATTCTATGTCACCAGTTATTTTGCTCATCTCTTACCATTACCAACCCATTTGGTAATATTTGATAATGGGACCACACACTTTCATCACTTATTTTCCTAATCGTAAGTTCAACATGCGTACCAGTTGAGAAAACATTAACTGGTGAAATGATGTCTGTCACAGGGATTTTCAAGGAAATATTGTCGATCATGGTGAGAAAATCTGGTTCGCTCTCAATTGATTCAGGGCAATACACAACAAAGCTAAACACAGCGAATTCAAATCTACCTAAACTTATATGAGTTATTAGCGAACTTGCAGTGGAATCAACTGAAGAACGGATGCCATTTATTGCAACAATATTCATATCAGTATGAAGCAACCGCCCATCTTTTACTTCTTCTGATTCATTACAGCAGATTTCCACAGTGTCTGCAGTCATCGGCACTCTTACATGGATGTGCGAAACATTTTGAATACACAACCTCAGCTCGATACGATTGAATACTGTGCCTTGAAACTTCGATGGTTTGAGCATGCCGGTGGTACCATGTCCAATGAGCAGCCATAACGCCATTCCATTTTGGAATACTTTTCCAAAAACAATATTGTGTTGGTTGGTGTAGTGTCCATGTGGAATTTGGTTTCGCTGATGAAATAGCTTGTAAACCTCTTTCATGGAAGAGGAATTTGCACCATGAATGGTTTTGTGAGTATTTTTTGGTTTCAAGTACCAACGTCGACAACAGAGCCACTTCCAAGCTGAATCTACAGACGGATCAGAATGTAGTTGTTTGCAGACCATACAAAGGGAACCTAGGTCTTGAATGGTTAAGTACTCAAGCAACCTAGCATTACCATCTTTGCCAGTGGTGAGCAAAGCAGCTAAATGCGGTTCAAGCAGTGCCATTGCAAAACAAATGATACAGTACCAGTTGCAATTCAATTGTGCATGATTCTTTTTATCATGTCCGATGTTTAAACTGATAGATGATAGATGGTATTGTATTGGTATTGTCTATTATAATAAAAGCAAACACCAACACACATTTGCTCTTAATTAAAAGCCCATGGCGAAAACCATATAGAAGTATTTTTCTACATGTATACTACGATAGTCATAATATTGTCAAGATGTCGGAATCATAGCAATACCATCTACCAACTATTTAGCAAGTAAGATCGATCTAATGACGACCTTTCTTATTTGGATTGTAATGCCCTGAACTCTGCATCCCATTCCTTGAAATAATTCGAAATTATATGGTAAATCATCATCACTGATAACTTCTCCCTACATCAATTCTCTAATTGCAGCTCTACTGCTTATTGGCCTATGAAAGATTCTAACGCGCCGGAGAATCTCTTTTAATCGTATTAACTTTATAATCTTTCCCATATTCCTCCTCCGCGTGAGTTATCTAATTGAATCCCATCTTTCCCATTTTCCCTTAAGTTTCACATGCTATCGGAATTACCTGCCCGTTATGGTCTACAATGCCGTGTTTTTTATTTTCAACACCATGTTATTTTCCCTACTTTTTGCTGTGGCGACATCAGAAAATTTCATCTTAGGAATATTGTTTGGATTATCATGTGACAACATTCTGTTAACAATTGTGACATCTAAGAAATCTGTCTTTCCTTTGTATACTACCTGTAAGTCCGTCTGGAATAATGGAATCCTGTGTGGCATCTGGTGCAGTTTCCAAATCGACCGGTTAGTACTTATTTGTTGGTGGATGCCAATAATTTCTGGATAGTTTCTATCACTGCATTATGAGTACGTTGCCGATGTCTCTCATATCCACATCCCCCATACAGATGATTTCCTTGTTTGTCTATGTTTTTAATAAGGTCACAAAGCATATATAGTATTCTATTATCACTTAGTTCCAGGAAATACTATGCCCAGCCAATAACGTAGTGCTATTGTTACCACCATATCAGACATTGATAACGCATCTTCGTAAGGTATTGCCTCCAACCACGCCGATGCCGCATCTTCTCTATTTCCAATAATACAACTATCAAGCCGTGTTTCGTCGAATCAACTGATAAAGATTTCTTGAACTCCTCAAAATGAAAGTTCCTAATTGGTTTTAATCTGTTTTGCAATTTACTGAAATCTTTGTCTAGTGGCTCTCTAATGAGAAGATCAATTATATTGAAATTTTCATTTTATCTTTTAAATCCTTAGTAGCTGCATAGAAACTTTGTACTGTTTGAGTTTTAAAACTGGTTTCCTCTTCCATTATTGCAAACCACTTAAAATTAATCTTATCCACTTCGTTCTGTAGCCACTCAATATGAATTTCTCAAGTCAATATCGGATTTATGGAACTTAGATACTCTCAACATGCTCTTTGATGCAACATAGTTCTGAATTCGTTAACCCCATCCCTCCTCTGATTAGTAACATAGCTTGTCGACGCTGAGTTTCCGACCAGTAACCTATCGGTACCTCCATGAAGTGTTCTAAGAGTTCAATTTTCATGTTGTCGTATATCTCTAAGAAGGATTTATATTCTTCATTCTTTTTATCTTCATCCCTAAAATCCTTCTTTGTTAAGAATTCTTTGGGCAACTTCAGTAGGTGACCTTTCTACAAAACAATAATATCTTAGCATGAGAATATGGTCCTGTCGACGTCCTTGATGAACCATCACTGCCTCCTGTTCCCCCTTTAGTTCTTCCAATGTCACTGCCACTTTGGTACCCACTGGAACTCCCAAACAAGTGTGCCCATATTTTTCAATTTCAACTGCGAGTATATGGAAAGTGTTTAGCCACCTATGATAATACTTCTTCTCGGATATCAAAATCTAAAAAGACTTTATCCGATGCCGAATTATCATTAATTTGCATTTGCATAGCGTGTACAATATATTCCGATCCGAATCTCTCTTTATTCCCGATTGCAGATCGCCAAAATGTTCTACATTCAATTTATTGGCATCAAGTGTGCCAATTTATTTCCGTATTGTTTGAACCATCTGAATGGGTCGTCGGATTTTATTTTCGGTCGTTGAACTGCCACACATTCGTTCGGTCTCCGCTAACATTTGTCCATATTGAGATATGACTTTTCCTGGTGCTATATATTAATGAATTTAGTTAATTTCGCCAGGAATTGCTTTCTAATACCAATTCTCGTATGCCTTGAGGCAAGTTGCATCAAATACCGAGGTCACAATCCTTCTATTCCGGGCGATTTAGTCTTAGAACAATGGTATAAATATTCCAGAATATCGGTCAGATCAATCGTATCTCATCGTGATTATATAAAACTATATTCTTTTTGTGTTATATCCAAGGGCCTCTATCTCACAGTGCTCACGGGCTTCAGATCTCCTATATGCTGTATCACATGTGGAAAGTATTTCTCTTTTGACTTCTTAACATTTGCTTCAATTCGAGGCGCTAATTTGGTATTTATATTTACTGTTACCATTTTACATGCCTCACCTATTGCTGATAGTTATGCACTCGTGTGTTCAATTATTGAAGTTATCCTGATTCTTAGCTGTAATTAGATGAATGCCATCATCTCCATTTCTTGTCCATGCCGCTTTGTCTTTCAGTAGAGATATCTTTGTTTTTAAATCATTGTGCTCCTCGTCTTTCCAAACCCTCGAAATGCACTGGCGGCTCGTGGTGCATACACTTGGACGTCGATGATGTGTGGCTTTGAGATTGAATCTTGGTTCACAATTTTCTCAATAGCAACTGCAAATTTGTTTCAATGGAGTACTTTTTGTAATGTTGATTAAAATGTGAGCTCCGCATGATGACTGTATGAATCCGAATTGGTGTGACTGTTTTAGGCTCAGGCTACTCAGGCCTTATTAGGCATTATATTAGGTGACCTTGGACAGCAGATAACGATCAGCTGACTGTTATTTATACAATATTGTACTTCCATATTGTATAATACAATAGTGGATTCATTCTGAAGTTGTGACCACTATTGTAATACCCGAGCATATTGTCGTATTTCATTGTTTGAAGAGTCTCAACACAAAGCCTTTAATTGAAAAATTTTATCAACAATTGGTACAACCGTACAAACCCACCATCATGCACATTTCAAGTAGTAGAGTATTGAAGTGCTTACCTCGAGTTTGGAGCCTGAGCGGCAAGTTTTCGGCATGGGCTCACATCGACTTGGCACCACCGGACAAAATTTTAGGTAGGCGCCGTGGAATTTTGCTTTTATCTTTGCAACATCTGAAAGGTATGGGATGCTTTTAGGTCTAACAGAATCCTTTAAAAGTGACCCACATCCATTGAAAATTAATTTGGGCGTTGGTGCTTATCGAACGGAAGATGGTAAACCATATGTGCTCCCTTCCGTACGTGCAGCTGAGATGAGGATAATTGCAAATGATACTGACAAAGAATATGCACCAATCTCTGGAGTTCCATCGTTTTTGCAACGATCTCTGGAGTTTGGGTATGGTGAAAATGCTGATGTATTAAGAGACGGGCGTGTTGCAGCTGTACAAGCAATATCTGGAACTGGGGGATGTCGACTTGCAGGAGAATTTTTATATAAATTTTTTGGAAGAAAGCTTATCTTCATTCCGGACCCGACTTGGGGAAATCACGTCGCCATTTTCAAAAACGCTGGTTTGACTCCCACTTATTACTCATATTATGAACCATCAACAAACTCCATCAACTTCGAAAAGTTATGTGAAGCTGTGACAAGTGCTTTGAATCAAAGTATATTCTTGCTTCATGCATGTGCTCATAATCCAACCGGGTGTGATTTAACCAAGGAACAATGGATCCATCTGTCGAAAATCATGAAAGAAAAAAACCATATTGTATTGTTTGATAGTGCCTATCAAGGATTTGCTAGCGGAGACCCCGAGGCTGATGCGTTTGCAATTCGCAGATTTGTTGATGATGGGCACCAAATTCTCCTTTGCCAGTCTTATGCCAAGGTATGAGCGAATTTTGTAATTAGTTTTTCTCACTTTTTCCATGGTTTAGAATTTCGGTCT
>JACCEA012436786.1_pt1 | contig 21832 bp, 17 predicted proteins | sample 7449851 | NCBI WGS metagenome assembly JACCEA01 (sample SAMN15323453, study PRJNA562643) | freshwater metagenome | isolation source: river surface water | place: USA:Blue River Watershed | collected 2017-08-18 | reverse complement strand
ATTTATAACGAAGTTTTGACACAAACATCAGCGCATTCATTATCATGTCAATCATATCTTGTATATCAATAGCATTTGCTTCGGTTGATACACTAAAATTCTCACCGAAATCAAATACAGTTAGTGCAGTACCATTTAATTTTAGATAGCTTTTCTCTAATTTATCGGCGAATATTCTATCTGCGTTAGTTGTATGATAACGTTCGTAATATTCTTTAACATATTTAAGTGTTTTATCTTTTGTAGTTATATAGAAGACTAAATCAAAACGCATACGGTTTGATCTGGATTCAATTTCATATTGGATATATTCTTTACTTTCTTTTATAAATGCATGATTGTTAACTGCAGAAATGTCATAATGTAGTTTAAGAGCACCTTTCAAAATGTTAATTGGTAAAATAACTTGGATGTTATCTGAAACAACAGTGTACGTATAGGTGGTACCAAGTTTAAAGGCATCATACTCATCTTTTGGATAATTCAATAGCTCAAACAGATATAAATTCACGTAATCTTGTGGCGACTTGATACACAAGCATAAATCTATAAATTCTTTAAGACTCACTTGTTCTGGTAAATGTTTTCGAGCTTTTGTTTTAGCTTTACTTAGCAACATCATGTTGTAAGGCAGCATTTCGTAAAGTTTTTTCTTAGAAATTTTTTCTCCAGTTTTCAATATATCAAAAAGATCTTTGATATTTGTATAAGCAATGGTATGTTTATGCATAGTAACAGTAATACTATCTTCCTTAGCTTCTTGTTTCAAAGATTCTCTCCATTTGTTGATTTCAGATTCGGTTTTTTCAATCATTTTGTTAGTTGTTGATATTTGGGTAATAAAATAATCAATTTTTTGATTAATAGATTTTTTTAAAATTATATTAAAAATTATATCATAAAATTATTAAATACAAAATTATAAAAAATTCAATAATATATTATTAGATTTTTAATTATGGTTATTCGTAAAATAAGTAAAAAAGCTGATATCATTAAATCATCAGATATTAAACCAATCGTAGAAAAAAAATCTAAAAAAGGAAATACAAAAAAGCTTAGCGGTGATGAACTACTTGATAAAATGCGAAAAGATAGAATTGAAAAAGAAGCCCGTGAAAAAGAAGCCGCTAAACAGAAAAAAAAAGATAAACAAAACGAAAGAATTCGAGCGGAGAGTATTATTATACCTTATCTAGATTCTTTAGATACGCAAATACATGCTAAAAACCTATGGTCTTTTTGGACTTGGCCTGATAGAAAGGGATTCAAAAAAATTAATGATATGGAATATCGTGATATGGAAAAGCTTGTAAAGAGTGACAAAAAATATGCTGATCGTTTGGTAGCTCATATAAAGTTATACACTGGGCATACTAATGAATATTCAAGAAAATATCGTACTTGGATAGCTGTTGATATATCTATATTTCATATTGACGAAGACTGTAATATCAAAAATAAAAAAGATCCTAGCTGGGGATGTAAGGTGATATGGGAAGATGATGACTTCAAAATTTCTAAACTATCATTTAGATTAATAGAAGAACTAATGAGAATAGTGGCAGCTAAACAACATAGATGTGAAAGTTTAGCCGGGTATAGATTATCAAAGGTTGTAAGCGATTTAAAAGCAAAAAAAATAGATATTAGTGAATTTTTAAACCCACTTGCTGGTATGTAAATTTATATCTATACTTATGCTTATTTTCTTTTTGATTTTCTTAATTCGATATTTTCTTTTCAATATCTTTCCAACATATTTTTTTTACTTCTATTGTGAAATCCTGCTCGTCATAATATAATTTGCGTTGATACCATTGTTTTTTCAAGCTTACTTTCATATCAACTATATCAATAATCTCTCGTACAATACTTTCGTCAGAACCGAGACGGAAAATACGATTAATTATTTGCTTACTTTTACTTTTTCGTGGTGTGCATAATATTACTGAATTTAATTTTTGTATACTAATTCCTGTACTCATATACTGATATGTTGATAGAATTATATTTCCAGTTTCTTTAGCAAGTGCGAATTCCGATTCCTTACTACCTCCCATTATATTAAATGCCTTTATTCCATTTAGATTTTTTTTATCCTGATCATTTTCTAATATTGATGCTTCTAGTTTTCTAAACTCTAATTCATTTAAAATTCTTTCTAAATATGATCTTCTATCAGCAAATACTAATGTATTCATGCCTTTATTATACTGATCCATTATAAGATCCATAAGCATATAGAAACGGTAAGGATCATCAGCTAATTGTTCTATCATTAGTGGAACACTAACTAGATCTAACTTTGCATTAGTAATCTGCTCAGTATACTCTGGTGGACCAGAGTAGCAAACCTTTGTCACATGACCCTTAAATTTGACCTCATTTAGAACAAACCCTTCCAAATTACTAGCTGTTAACACAGGACCAACACCCCACTCATTAATTTTATCCCAGTTTTTCTCATGCTCATCTGGTGTCGCACTTAATCCGATCATATATGGACTTTGCGCCACATTATATATTTTTCTGTTTTCTTTAGAACTGTATAAATGTACCTCATCAAATATCACTAGATCAAACATATCAAAGAATGTACGTGGGGTAATATTACCACCCATAGATTTTATACTTAGTTCTTCTTTAACTAAACTATTGATTATTCCTACCATGTTATCACCAAGAGTTTTATTCTTACCATAGTACTTACCAGTAGTATTATTCGGAAAATTATCAACTAATAATTTATACCATTGATTTAACATATTTTCATTATGTACTACTACTAAAGTTCTACATTTAAGTTCACTTATTAGCTTCAACGAAATAAATGTTTTTCCCATACCAGCCTGTAAATTCAATATGGCGCCAGCCATACCAGAATCATAGTTTGCTCTGAATTTATTTATAATATTATCAAATACTATTTCTTGATTACCTTCGTTTAGTTTACCAAGATATGTCATATTTGGTAATGGATTATTACACGTAATACCATTTGTAAAATTTATATTACTAAATTTGTTATTTAGTAGACATGAACCAAATCGTGGTATATATAATTTGTTTCCTTTATGTGTCCATACCGATGTATGTTCTATATATCCTAAAATGTTTTTGTTAGATATTGTATAATAGTTTTTGATTTTTTTAATAATTTCTTGAGGAAACCCAGTAATATCGATATAAGTACCACCACGAGTATGATAAATATTTAAGGGTATATTATATTTATTTTTTCCTGTTTTATTTCCTATATTCTGCTTTATAGTTTCTGAATTTATAGTTTTCGTTTCTTGTTTATTAGTTGTTGCATGTTTGTCAATTATTTCATTAATCTTATCGAGAATATCCATCTTTTTTTCTTTTGTACTAAGATTGTTTTACTTTGTAATAATATTGTTATATTTTTAATATAAAAGTATAAAATTAATCAGAAAGTATAAAATTAATCAGAAAGTATAAAATTAATCAGAAAGTATAAAATGACTAAAAATGAAAAAATGAATTATGTATATAATATTATATTAAGTATTATATGAATAACATAGAAGACAGTCGCGAAGATATTATGAATGATATTAAAAAAATAATAAAGAGTATTAAATCTTTAAATATAAATAATGACTTTTATAAAAAGATTGATGCAAAAACTCTAGCATGGTTTACTGATGGTAGTTGCCAAAATAATGGTCATAAAAATTCTAATGGTGGATATGCTGCTATATGCGTGTCAAAAAACAAACAAGGTACAGTTATATATGGCAAAGTTGACGATACTATCGTAAAAGCTACTAATATTAGAGCTGAAGGCACTGCTATTCTAAATGTATTTAAATATTCTATTAAACATATAAAAGAGTCGGAATGGAATAAAATATGTATATATACTGATAGCAAATTCTGGGTTAGTATGATATACGATTATATGCCTAATTGGGATGATGGTAATTTTGATAAAAAAGCTAATCCTGATTTGACAAAAGAAATTTGGAAATCATTTAATACTATTAAAAAAAATAAAGATATCGAAATAATTCACGTATATGCTCATAATAAGGATAATAGCGCAAACTCTGCAAACCCCTATAAGCAATTCTGTAATTATAATAACGATCTGGCTGATAAGTTAGCTAACATCAGCTCTACGTTAGATAACTACAAAATAAATATTAAAAAAATAACGAAATAAATGTATACATACCTTAAGGTATTATTGGTAGTATTATTATTGGTATTATTATTGGTATTGATATTTTTTAATACCGATTTAAAAATATATGAGCTCATCTGTCACATACTATATTTTTTTTATTATTAATTTCATCGATTAACACTTCTATATCACTATCCAATTCAGTATTCAAAATATATTCTATATATTTTATTTCATTTTCTGTAATTTCTACAAGAGTTTTATTAATTTTTTCACATTCTTCTTTAATGTCTATATTTTCTTTAAGTACTTTATTATTGATTATATATAAATTGTCTATTCGTTTAATATCTTTAAAATCGCATATAGCTTGTATCATGCTTCTATGTTTATAAACTTTTTTAGCCATTTTAATATTCCAATCACTATAATAATCTATATAATGCTGTATGGAACAGTACGCTTTTTCATTATCAATAAAATCAAATTTAAAATTATTATCAATGTACGATTTTGCGTTAATAAACGTTGTAAAAATTCCTAAAAGCTTTTGTTTATAAGATACCACATAATACATTGGAATATGTGGTATGTATTTTTATTTTATGGTATAATTGATATTAGATTTAACATATTTCATTTTTTAAATAACCAAAAAAAATGAAATATGTTAAATCTAATATCAATTTAATATCAATTTAATATAAACTTGTCAGAAAATGCTATACTTGGAAAAATTTATAGAATACTCCAAATTATCGCACGGCAAAAATAATAACAACGCGTTTCAAGAATTTGAAATAAAATATTTGTTGCATAAAGATCCAAATGCACCCAAATTTATGAAATTTAATAATGACGCATCTATAAAGTATAAACAGGATTTGTTTATACATTTTAAATCTATAGCACTAAATACTAGTGAGATACAAACAATAAACTTTATTAAACAATATAATAAAACTAATAAAAGCAGTAGTAAAATAAAAGAATTACAATTCCAAAATGGTATTCAATTAAAGGAATTAAAAAAATTCTATCAAAAAACTCGGCTTCACACTCCGATTTATTTAGTAAATAACGACAATAATTTTAAAATTACTCTAAATCTAGAGGAACCTACTGAAGAAGTAAATGATTATGATTTACTTAGATTTAAACAGCGTTTCAGATTTGTTACTGAATACTGGAATATAGATTTTACTTTTGTGATAACTTCGCAAACTAAAAATATAGAAGAAATAAAAACCATTAGAGATAAATTATTCATTAACACAAATATTGATAGTATATTTGCTGATAATAAACATATTTGGGATTTTGCTAGTTCAATTGAAGTAGAATTTGAATATAACAAACCTATCCAAAGTCTAGAAATTGAATATATTCAACATGCATTAGATATTGTATACGATTTCAATTTAAATAAACATAAACATGAAACTTTAGATGTACAAATGCCACGCGTTTCATTTAGTACAGTTTGTAATACCAATACAGAGATTAATGAGAAAAATATTTTGCAGAATTTATTATCAATAGTAACCGAATCATCGTACAATGACAATATTCATGTTAGTAAAAATACTCTTAAAAAAATACTACCAAATGCTATTGAAATAAATAAACGTCAATATTTTGAAGATATTTTACCAGTAATTGATAATTTTTATATGACTGATAAAGCGGATGGTATAAGAACTATACTAATAATAAATACAAATATTGCTATATATAATACTGAGTACAAATTACTGGGTAAAAATTTTATGTTTCCTATAAAAGAAACCGTATTAGAATGTGAAATGATAGATGATATGTTTTATGTATTCGATATACTAAAATATAATGGAGTAGTCGTTGCTAATCAGGGCTTCTCTAAACGTTTACATTTCATGCAACTATTGGTAGATACGTGGGATAAATTACATATTAAGAAATTTATAAAATTAGATAGCCAAACATACGCAAAAAATATTAGACAATTTATAAGCGAGTTAAATAGTTTAAATAATTCGAAAAATAATAAACAATATTATATCGATGGTATTATATTTACTTCGGTACATAAATATAATAATGCTCGCTTTTATAAATGGAAAGATATTGATAATATGACTATAGACTTTTTGGTAAAAAAATGTCCAGATAATTTGCTAGGAATAAGTCCGTATATAAGTAAACCAAATAAAGAACTATATATTCTGTTTTCTGGTATAAAACTAAAAGAATATAAAAAACTTAATCTAACAAAAATAAAATATTATGATATAATTTTTAATAGTTTTATGAGCTCAGATTATTTTCCAATACAATTTTCTCCAAGTGACAATACGATGGCATATTTGTTTTGGAATGATGACAAACATCTTGATGGAAAAATAGTGGAGTTACGATATAAAAATAATGATTGGGACCTAGTCAGAATTCGAAATGATAGATCTGATGACATTAACAAAAAGAATTATTATGGGAATCATTTTAAAGTAGCCGAACTAATATGGCGCAATTACTTTAATCCTTTAAGCGTTGATGATTTATGTGCAAATGTTAATGATTTGTCGACCGAATTTTACTTTAAAAAACATAATTCTAAAAAACATGAATCGATACGTAAATTCAATAACATGGTCAAAAGTGAAATAATTCAACGATATTCCGAAATACTAAAAGAAAATGCTACAGTAATTGATTTAGGCTGTGGTAAAGGTCAGGACTTATTTAAATATGCTAATATGAAAAATATCACAGATGTTTTATTTGTAGATAACAATGAAAATAATCTTAGTATGCTTATTGATAGAAAATACAAATTTACTACAAATCATGATAAAAACTCTTTAGGAATCTATATTAAAAATCTTGATTTATCAAAAGATTGGCAAACAAATTTAAAAAGTATTAAAGAATCGCATCCATTGTTGAAAATGGGTAATGTAAAATTAATTGTATGTAATTTTGCTATACATTATTTTACAAAATCTGCTGATGATATAAATAATTTAGTCGCGCTAATACATTCTTTACTCGCCTTTGGTGGTAGATTTATATTCACATGCTTAGATGGAGAAAAAATATTTGATCTTCTAAGAAGAAGTTCATATAATAAATGGGGTGATGATAATAAGTACTTAATCAAGCCTAATTATAAAAAACAAATGTTCAAGGGTGGCGAAGAAATAGAAATACTTCTACCATTTTCTGATATCCCTTATAAAGAATATCTTGTTAATTTAACTTTAGTTAAAAGGTGTCTAGAAAGAAAAAAAATAATGCAAGAATCAGTTGCTAATTTCGGAGAAGTTTACCTAGAAAAATATAATCAAATGATATCAGATTCTACAGAATTAGAACCATTCGATGATTATGATTTGCAATATATAAAATTATTATATTTTGCAGTGTATTATAAAAAATAAGCAATAAGTCATAAGACATAAGCTATCTTTAATTAAAATATAAATTCATATACTTTTTATATTTTTTATAATTTTAAGTATTACGCCATTATTTTACTAGGATCCATCTTTTTATATTTTTTCTTATAGTAGGCTTGTTTTAGATCTTCTTCATATTCAATTTTGGCATCCTCGTTTATACCAACACCTTCTACGGCAATATCTAGTGGTTCGAGCTTTGATGCTAACTGTTTTATCATTGCATTTGATCGTTGTTTGTATAAAATGTTTTTTAAATTTTCTACCATTTTTTTTGCATCTTCTTCTTTCATGCTTTGTTTTCCACTAATAATACGTTCTCCCATTTCATACAAACGTTCTTTTTTATTCTTAAGCTTTTCTTGTTTGATTTTTTCCTCCATATCATCATACATTTTTTTAAAGTCGTCAAATTCTTTTTTTAGAAGAGTGTGTGCTTGAGACCATACTTCGTCAGAATCTTTCTGAGTAAATGTTTTTTCCTGATATTCTTCCCACAAAAATCTTATATAGTCTGCCTGTCGAATAATATACTGGTCTTCATTGGAATCTCTTTTATCAGCAGTTTGTTTTTCTTGGTCATCTTTAGATTTGAGTAGCATTCTCTTAAACGCATTTTTTTTATATTGTCCCATACAAATCATATATCTAGAAACAATCGGAAAATTATTATAAAATTCACCAAAATCTTTTTGAATTAATGTTATTTTTTCATCGTCGTTCATCTGCTGATATTTTTTAGTCTTCATTAAAACCTGAGCATTTAACCATATTTGCTCAGCTTCTAATAATGCTACCTTAATATAATCTATATTAGCAATACTCTCATCTTCATTAATGCGTTTTACATTCGCAGCATATAATTTTTGTAAAATTTGTGAATATTCATTAATATCATACGACATAATTATTGTTTATGATAAATTTATTCTTTTAATTATTTAAAATATTTTATTTTAGTATTCAGATTAATTGTAAAAAAATTGTAAAAATCGTAAAATTATAAAATGATAAAATTGCAAAATTTGCCTATATTACAATTTTTCAATAATATTTAGTAATTTCTGCTTTATTGGCTTATCTTCCGGAGGTGATTGTTTTTCTATAAATGGGCTTTCACCTTCGCTTTCTGACGAGGAATCCTCGACATCTTCAATGAATTTGCTATTCAATTCTTCGGATGCTTCGGATAAACTTTCCGAAGAAGCGTATTCATAAATATCAGGTTCCTCATCTGAAGTATCACTTATATAGCTGTCTGATGATGCCTCCGATGAAGTATCTGAAAACTTTGAAGCGCCACCGATTATATCTTCAAAAAACTTCTCATCTTCGTTAAAAGATATTAGACTTTCGTAATCTGATTCTTTACCATCATCATTTTCTACCTTTACAATAGTATAATATTTGGACATAATATAATTATACTCTTATATGTTTATTTGATAAAAAATATTAAAAATCAAAAAAAATAACTTTTAGCGTTATTAAGACCTTATAATATATTTTCGTTATATATATTATAACCTTCAATTTTATTGTAAATATAATTGTATATATTTTTTAATAGCTCTATTTCAATATTTTCATATTTTATTTGCGTACCGCTTCCCTTTTCTACAATCTTTGTAGGATCAATATCTGAGCATAAAATCATTTGTAAAATTTCTTTACGAAAATTAAGAGTAAGTTCATTTATGTTTTCATTAATATATAGTATAAACTTTTTTCTTTCCAGATCTTCCATTATTATTTTATATCAAAAAATAACTTTAATATCTTTTTATATTTTTAAACCATAATTTTAAAACATATTTTAAAATATTTTAAGACTTATTTGTAGTTATAAATTTATGTTAAATTACTTTTTAAATGTTTTGTAAAGTTTCCAAATTATCGTTTTACTATTTATTTTTTCTATGGTATCGTAAGTTTCTAGAAATTCCGTAAAAATATTTAGATCACGCATATATTCGTGCAAAGTATTTAAAATAAATTCTTTTTTAGAAATGTTTACTATAGCAGTTTCTTCGTAATCTTTTTTAATTTTTTCTACATCATTCTCATCAATCTGTGAATATGTATTATTATCTAAATATCTATATCCTGTATAATATGTATCATTTTCCTGTATATTTAGCAGATTATCAATCGATATCTCTTTTTGTGTACCATATATTTTTTCTACCTTCTTAAGTGGATATAATAAATCTTTGAAGAATTCGTATATTTTTTTATTCTGTTTATGTTTTTCTACAGCTTTAATAGAAGTTTTTAAATTATCTATATCAAATTCTTCTAGTATAGAATTTTGATTAGTTAAAGGTTCAGTTATATTGTATAAAATAATTTTCTTTGTAAGTGGAATAAGTGGCACTGCGATAATAGGAATTTCATTATCGTAAATATTATATCTTGCCATACTTACTATAACAGGAATTTCATCATTTTCTTTAAAAATATCTACTTTGGTGATATTATTTATTCTTAGAGATGCATATTGCGATTTCGCATGCATAATATAATTATTATTAATTTGAACAATTTTGCAGTTGTGTATGATATCGCCTTTATCATATACAATTCCAACAACTTCGAAAGTAACATCTAAATAAACTGTGCCATCTAATACTTTATTTTTGCAGTGTAAACTACTTCTTGCAATTATATTTGTGATTTCCAGAATATATACTGATTTAAAGCATCTGTTTTCATATTTATTTTTTAGTATTTGTAGAATATTTTTATCATAATCTGAGCATATAATATCATTAATATTATTAATGTCGATTCTTGATTCCAATATCTTTCTGACTTTCATATTTTGAATCTTATAATATAATTATTAATTTATTTTATTCAAAATAAAATCATTTTTTCTCATAATTTTAAGACATTTTTAATTTGATTTTATCAAAATGTATTAAACTAATTATGTAATACTTTATATTAATGGGAGAAATAAATTGGGCAGATTCCGTAGAAAATCTTGTTGTTGGAGAAGACGTTGATCTTGAAAAAAATGACGTTTCAAAAAATTCTACTATGGTAGAAGTAACTGAATTTGTAAGATATCCGATCTACATTAAGCCATATGAATTTAAAACTTCTGATGAAATTTGGCATGTAAATATCTGTGAATCGGAAGCTTTTAAGTATGTACCTAGATCTGTAAAATTTATGATGCAAGATAACAAAGTAATTCCGTTTCAGCTTATTAAAAATGCATCAAAGAAATATCTTGTTGGTGATAATAGAGTTTTGTATGAATTTATTGATGGCATCCTAACACCAGCCTATACAAAAGACAAGCAAATTTTTTGGGAAGAGGTCGATAATCTAAAAACTATCAAAAAAAGACATGGGCGTGATTCTCTATCGCGATCATTTGTCTTTGAAATAAAAAATAAATTCGAAGTTTAATAATATTTGATAGTAATAATTTAGTTTTTTTTTGATTTAGTTTTTTGATTTAGTTTTTATTCAAATTTAGTAAATTCTGTATAATATAAAATGATCAAGAATGATATTCTTCTTATTACAATTGCTATAATACTTACTATATTATTATTATGCTCAATATCTACAACTTCTAACTTTCAAAATAGATACACATATGATAAAACTACATTAGTATATGAAAATGATCCTACAGTATCGAACTTTAATTATCCTCTATATAAAGAAGACAAAATCATAATTCCAAATATCAATAAATATAAAAATAGAGAACTTTATGCTATACCATAGTTAATACATTAAATATATTAAAATACGTATAAATACTTTAAAATTTCAAAATTTTTCTAACAATATCTGCATATACTGGGTCATTTTTATTGATCTCAATGTATTTACCAAATTCTTTTGCTAATTTATAAATTTTAATAATTTTACCATCCTGATTATAGTAGTAATCTACGCCGTCCATTTTTATTTTTTTGACATCTACTTCTGTAGTAATAATAGGTACACATACGTCTGATTTAATATCATTTTCAATATTATTAGTATATAGTTTTTTTCCAGTAGGGGCACATAGATGACATTTTAGTTTATCATCTGGTAAATTGAATACGGTCTTATTTACAGAACAGTCTATAGATGATTCTATCATAGCTATGTTAAATTCATCGATAAGTTTTTTATTAGCAAGTGCGTTTACTAATAATTCTTCATCAGTAGTCTGCTTTTCTTTTTCTATTAGTGGTTTATAGTCGTGAGGATAAACTGACAAGTATATATATGGATGAATAGTACGCTCTGATTCTGGTAAATTCTCATGAGATCCTATCCGCGAACCGCGTGCAATAACCTGCTCTATTCTAGCATAATTCCAGAATGGCTCCATAATATGGATTGATCTAACATTTTTTAATGTTAAGCCTTCTGAACTACTCTTACTAATTAATAAAATTGAAATTAGCTCACCGTTGATATTATTTTTACTATTAAAGACTTTCAAAACATTATTTCTTTCATTATATGGTGTTTTTCCACTTATTAATGCGTATTTTCCGGCTACTTTTCCGACAGCTGATTTTTTAATCTTTGATTTAGGCTTGTCGGCAATGGTATTTTCGATATCAAATTCATCAATATCATCAGATAATGTAGACTGTGATTTATGCCAGTACTGGTAACCACGTGATTCGAGTACTAAAGCAAATAATTCTATCCCAGTTTCGACAAACTCGCTATAAACTACTGACAACTCATTTGGGCGGGATTCTATATTCGCAATAATTTGCTTAAATTTGGGCGAAAATTTATCCAGATTTAATAAGTCTTCTTTTTTAATATCACGAATATTTTTATTTATATTATACTTTTTACTATTTTTTGTTGTAACTACTTCTATAGCATATGGCGGTATTAAAAAGTTTGATACCATACGCGAGCGAACCCTATAGCTAGTGGACACTTTATCAGTAATTGGCGCAAAGGATTCTTTTATAGTTTTACTCTGCAAATATGTTGGTTCTTTTAACTCTATTTCACGAGCTTCAAAATATTTTTCTAGCTGTGGTTTACTCATAGGAATTTTCTCAATAGTAATTGGTAGCTGATCGGGAAATCCTTCTTTACGCTCCTCGTTGAAAAAATATTGTCCGTAATAAGATACCAGACCAGTTATTCTATTTTGAAATATAGATTTGTTTTTGATATGAAAATCTTGTACATTACTGATATTACTAGGCATATGAACAAATAACTGATTAAAATCGTACTGGTTTTCCGGGAACAAAGTATATTTCTTTCTCTTTTCATAAGAATAACCTCTAAGCATATTAAACAATGGAACTAGTTCAAATGGTGTATTTGATGCAGGAGTACCAGTTAGAAATAGCAATTTTAGATTTTTTGTACCCATAATACTATTATAAAGCTTCACTGCATTTTCAGCACCATTTTTAATGCCAGTACACAAATTATGCACTTCGTCGATAATAAGTAGTTTGTTATTTAAAAAATCAGATTTTGTAACAATACTATCATTAAGTTTTTCAATAACTCTTTCATATTCCAATTCAGTTTTTGATTTAGAAGTCGCTGTTATTTGCGAATACATATTAGACGCATTTAAACTTACAAAACTATATTTATTTTTGATAATGTTATCAATATCATATTTATTCATATGATCTCCTTCCATTCGTATATATTTTTTGATATTACTTGCAAAATTATTCTGTAAGCTTTTAGACATTACTAAAATAATCTTTCTATTAGGATCATGTGTTCGAAAAAATTCTGTTATAGATGCGGCTAATATAGATTTACCAAACCCCGGTTCTAGATATAACAAAAGCCCACGCACATCATTTTTCGTCATATATTCCTTAATTCTATACTGGTAATTGTGTAATTGAGTTTTCTCTTTATCATAGGTTTCATTTATATTATCCATAGTATTTCTAATAGTAAGTGTATCATCTGTAATCATATTTTTACTTTATATAAATTAGTTATATATTTTTATAAGTTTTTTATAAGTTTTTTATAAGTTTTTAAAAAAAACGGTTAAACAAAAAACGGTTAAACAAAAAACAAAACAAAAAATAAAACAAAAAATAAAAAAAAAATGTATAAAGATTAACAAATTTATACAAACTTTATTTATTTAGTTTTGCATAAATCATGAAGTTCTTTTTCAAAATCTTCAAATGCTTTATTAGAAAGTGTATATTTGATAGCTAATTCAATAACCTGCGAAGTTGGAATACTAATAACAAATTCTTCCAGACTTATCGATTTTCCAAAGTAGTATTGAGTAAGATCGTTCAACGACGCCCAATCTAAATAATCGAATTTAATATCAGATAAACGGCCTGATCTAAATAATTGTGGTAATGTATTTTGAATTTTTTCAAAATAATTTGTTGTAGCAATTATGAGGCGTTGTTTAATATGAACTGGACTTTGGAATAGCTCTAGTAAATCAGATAATCTTAAGATATTTGACGTATTATCATTATTCATATCCTTAATAATATTATTAAGTTCCATATTAATGGAATTCATTTCATTATCTCTATTACGCATGTTCAAGATATTATTTCTAGCATTTTCCATAATTCGGTTATTTTTTATATCAAATCCATCAGCAAGCATATCATTTTCGACTTGTTCTTCGTACGTTAGTGATTTATTTACTACTTTAGAAACAGGCTTCTCGTCAAAATTTTCTTTTGGAGTTTCTTGAAACTTTTCTGTTTTTGTTTTAATTTCTTTATTTTTAAGATCTAGATAGTTACGAGTTAACACATTTTTGTATTTGAATATATTTTCGATATCCAATAATTTTTCGATGGAATTGTCAAATTCTTCAAGAACAATAATTACATTTGTCATAGATGGTTGCTTATCAGTATTATTCGGTAAAGTGAATTCTTGATTATGGAATAACGCGTATAGTTCTTTCTTCTTATTCAAGTATAAAGAAAGATCGATACTTAATATTGACATTTTAAGAGTCATTGCTATTCTATATACAAAACTAGATTTACCACTTCCAGGAGGCCCATGAAGAATAAGATTGTTCCAGCTCGATGTAATATTACCAATTTTGTTATTATTGATTTTGTTATTCATAATTGATAGTAAGTAATTTTTTGTCGGTGAAAAGAATTCGTTATGAAGAACCTTAACATCATCTTGCCAATTGATAACTGGCTGCGAATAGAAGCAATACTTAATAATAGTATCACATAAAATTTTATTGTAATGCAATTCTACGTAATCACCGTTCTTTATAATGTTAGAAACATACTTTTCTACTTGTTTAATATAGCAAGAAGCTACTTGCTCTGTAGACTGCAGTTCTGATGACGACTCTTCTTGCTTATTTTGTTTAACAAGTAATCTTATATGAACAGTCATTTTGTATCCATTGTTATTCGATGTAGTTATATAACCATTTACTTTATGAATAGTATCTTTGAAATATACCTTATCGTTGTATATATAAAAGATATTATCATTTATATACACCATTTTTTTGTTAATTGTTGTCTTAAAGAATTCTGGACGTAAATCTATGAATTTATTAAACGCATATACTGCAGATGATATATCACTTATATCAATTGAGTAATAGTTTAATACTCTGGGAGTTTTTTCACCAACTACTGTCTGTTTTTTATGTAATTTCTTCTTTTTTGGTTCATCATTCGGAGCTATCAATTCAACATTAATTTTTTTATCCGCGTTTTCATTATCATCTTTGATTGGAGTTATCAATTCGACGTTAAGTTCTTTATCCACATTTTCATTATTTTGCGTGTAATCTTCTATGGATACTTCCCCACAAATTTCCGACATTAATTATTAAATAAATAAACTTTAATATAAAATTATATACGCTTATAAATTTGTATTAATACTGCTTTCGGATGTATATTGCCTTGATAATTATTCTTCTCGTAGTCATATTTATAGAATTTTTTAGATATATGACTTCTAAATGTACTGAACGTGAGTGGTTTTCAAATAACAGAACAAATATAATATTTTCTGATTATCAGAATCCAAATCCTGATGAAAAATATGCATTGTATGATGAAGAAATACTTGTAATAACACAAAAACCCAATGTTGCCATCAGAAAAGAACTTTTTAAGTATCTAACTGGTCCTTTGAACAAATATGTAGCTTTATATGCACGAAAATCATCTGACCCAAAAAAGATTTTTAGAAGCAGTGTTATATTAAAGATTACGAGTATCAATATGCCAATAATTCAGACCTTTGTTGATAATAATATTCTGGTAAATGATGGTGCAAACAGCGTTAACTATTATATGCGTGTTTTAAGTGATAAAGGCTATGAAAATGAGATGAAAATCAACGCACTTAAAGCCAAAAAAATTAATGATATCAATGACTGCATAGCACTTAATAAAATAACAATAGGTCTTAACGCGGCTATTTCTATGTGTAACGGTGGTAACAATCTAAATGAATAAAATCAAAATAATCTTATGAATTAATAATTTTATATTTCCGATATAAAATTATAAAAATATAAAATATAAATATGTCAAATAAAAGTATTAGTTATATTGATGAAAATAACATAAATATTATCGAGGATATTACTTCTAGAAAAGAGTTTTTGTTATTTAAAAAATCAGTTGACGCTATTAAAAAAATTGAGCAGATGAATGCATATAACACTACAAATAATATTATACAGAAATTTCAAATAAAAGATATTAATTTAGAATTTAAATCATATCAAATGCTGGTATGTAATTTTATTAACCCAAATACTCCTTATTCACGTTTATTGTTAAATTGGCAAACAGGCAGTGGTAAAACTATTGGTGCCCTTGCTATCGCAATGAATTTTATAAATATTTACAAAAATATATCTAATAACATTGGTGATTCACGTGATAGTAGTATAGGAAGTATTATTATTATAGGATTTACACAAAATATATTTATTGATGAATTATTGAAACATCCTGAGTTTGGATTTATTAGTAGAGCTGAATTAATTACATTAAATAATTTGAAAAAGAAAGCGCATTCTGGAGGCACTAATGATATAGAGCAGTTAAATAAATATTACAGTTCACTTAAACGAAGAATATTTAATAGAAATGAAGGTGGATATTTTAAGTTTATTGGTTACAAAGAATTGACTAATCGTTTGTTATTTCATAATAGAGAAAATATAAGAACTCGTAATAAAGAACTTGCAGAAGAAGACTATATTACAAAGTTGACAACTCTTAGTTATGAAGAACTTAAGAAACAAATAGATGACGATGCAATTAATATTAATAAAGAATTATTAAAAGAATTTGAAAACTCTTTAGTAATTTGTGATGAAATACACAATACATACAATACACTAGAAAAAAATAATTGGGGGCTTTCTCTACAGTTAATTTTAAATTATGTTAGTTCAGCCAGAGCATTATTTTTATCAGCAACGCCACTCAATAATTCTGCTACTGAAATTATAGATTTGTTAAACTTATTATTACCTAGAAAATATTACGATAATTTGAATAAAGATGATTATTTTACAAAAGTTGGTGAGATTGTTAAATTTAAACTTAACCAAAAACAAAAAATTATCAATTATTTACGTGGACGTGTTAGTTTTATATTGAATAAGAATGATAAATTTATGGCAACTAAGAGTTTTAAAGGCGAATCTATTAAAGGTATAGATTTTTTGAAATTCATAAGATGTCCTATGTCAACATTCCAATATAATACTTATAAACATGCTATTAATGAATTAAAGGCATTTGCGATAGATTTACAACATATTAATGATATAGTATTACCTAGTCCGAAGTCTGATAATCCCTACTCAGATATAGGAATTTATAATTCTAAAGATATTGCAAACTACTTAACTGAGGTCCCAACAAAATGGAAGGACAAGTATGGAATATACTATAGCACCACAAACAATATTGTTACTGGTCAAATTCTTGAGGCTAAAAACTTAGGTAAAGTTTCTACAAAATACTATACAATGATTAATATACTTCTTCAAAATATTAAAAACAAGAAGGGTAAAACCTTTATATTTCATAATTATATACATAATACTGGTACATTTCTCATATATGAAATTCTATTAAGCAATGGTATTATAGGAGAATATGATATTAGTAATAATAATACAATATGTGCAATATGTAGTATTAGAAAGAAGGATCATAGTGAAGCTCAGTTAAATCCGTTAATGATTGATACAGAGAATACAAAGGTAGATCATTTTTATCAACCAGCGCGAATGATTATTATTCACGGAGAGCTTGATAAACAAACTATATCACGATCACTAGAAAGATTTAATAATATTAATAATGCAGATGGTAGCAAAATAATGTTTTTAGTGGGCAGCCGAATTATTAAGGAGGCGCATACTATTAACTCTGTTCGCAATATTTTCGTGATGTCTAGACCCGATAATATATCATCATTAATACAAATTATCGGACGTGCTATAAGATTAAATTCGCATAGATTATTACCACCTAATCAAAGACATGTGAACATTTATACATTTGTAGCTTCGTTACCAAAAAAATCTGAAAGAAGTTACGAAGAGCAAAAGTATTTTGAAAAAATAGAAGATTTCAAAGAAATACAGCTTTTAGAAAAAATCATTCATGAAAATTCTATAGATTCGTATTTTAATTATGATTTAATATGGAACAATTTAGTCGATGAACAAAATGAAGAAGATGGTGATATTAATGATACGGAAATACAAGATTCTAATTTATCAACTACGCTTACTAAATATAATAAAAAACAAACAGTTCAAACATTTGGCCTTGATATATTACCATATAATAAACCTGTAATTAATGTTAAAGATATTAGATTAGATACTTTCAATGCATATTTTGCTTACAAAGAAGTCGAATACTGCGCATACATAATAAAACGATTATTCGTTGAGATATCGTCTGTATTTACTTATAAAGATTTATATAAGGCTGTCCGACAACCACCATTTCATGTAGAAATTAATACTGAAATAATATCTGGTGATATATTTAATATTTCGTTAACTAAAATATTATATAATTTACCATCTTCTAATTATATTAATATTGATGATGAAAATATACTGGGTACTGTAGAATACAATTTGTTAGATAAATTGCATAATATAGATGATAAAATTATCATAACTCAGAATAATATCAGATATGTCATCACAAAAATAGGAGATTTATATACATTAGTACCGCTTGATAAAAACAACCTGTTTGTGGATACAGAAATTATTTTTAGAGAAAATTTAGGTGAGTATAAAGATATGAAATATATGGATATAGCGCAGTATCTGAAGATTGATATTGATGCGGATTACCAAAATAAAAAATATCAGTTTATTAATAAATGGAAATTTACTAATTTAACAGATTTAGGCGATTCTATTAACGATTTTAGTATTAAATTTCATATAAAGTTTATTGAGGACGTCATATCTTATATGTTTAATATTTGGACTCAACCAGATAAAAAAAAGGCAGAAAATCATACATTCTATGTTAAAATGCTATATTTTTATGACCTAAAGAAGTTTGTAGCATGGGCCCATTTAGTCGATAAAACATTAGAAGAACGATATAGTAAATATGTTAATCCGGTCGTTTTAGAACTTTATGATAAGAATATGTCTAAAGAAATCAAAGATATAAAAAAGTTACAAAACTCAAATAATAAAGATTATAAAAAAGTATCAGATAATAATTCATCCGACAGCAATATTCTTATTTCCATTATTAATAGAAATAACAAAGAATGGGTAAGTAGTGGTATCATAAAAGAGTACGAACATAGTGTAGATATGTCAGAAAAATTATTTAATAATGTTTACAAGAAATCAAAAAATGTCGCAAGGGTAAATGCAAATTTATTACCTGTGGGCCATTATCTAGATAAAATTCCAAAGTTTTATGATCATCCTGATGGATGGTTTGAATACATAATACCAAACCAAATTAAAAATGTTAAAGAAAATAATGTAATTGTTGGATTTGATACACGTAGTAAAACTAGTTTTAATATTAAATTTAAATTAAGAACTCCAATACACTTACAGAAATCTAAGAAAAATGTCGATAGTCGTTATATAGAATATGGAACAGTATGTACTACAAAGTCTAAATACTATTTAGCGAATATAGCAAAAAAATTAGATATTAACATAGATGGTAATGAATCAACAAGCGATCTTTGTACAAATATTCGAAATAGACTTATTTACTTAGAATTAAAAGAAAGAAATAAAGTAGATAGTGTTAAATATTTTTATTCTGTATTAGAAAGTCCTAATTTTGAATAAATATAAATTTTATATGCGAATATTAAAACAAACATAAAAAACAAACATAAAAACAAACATAAAAAATAATTTAAAATTATTAAAAAGATTTAAATATAGATAAGACAAAATTATTGATATTTCATGAATTTTATATCAGAAGTATGCAAAAAAATAAATTCTACAATATTTTATAAACCAAATAGTATCGTTGAATCTGTTAATTCAAAAGAATGTGATAAATCTTCTAAGTCTTCCAAGTCTTCTACTAAATCTTCTAAATTATCAGAGAATTATGAAAAAAATGTATACATAATTAAAAAACTTTATCGAGATAAATTTTACAAAAATAAACTTTTAACAATATTTACATCTAGAGTATCTAGTAAATTAATGGAAAAACATATTGTTAATTATATCAATAATAATTATAATAAATCAGATATCGAAATATTTAAAAATTTGCAAAAGATTATAAATGAAGAATTATGCGATGAATTACTGAATATAAATTATTTTAAAAATCATATTGATTATAATAAATTGTTAGAATTTGATTCGCATGATACTTTGAATAAAATTCAAAGTATGAGTATTGGATTAAATACAGATTATTGTCACAATATGGATGCAAGACTATCTATAAATTATAAAATAAATACTGAAAATAATAGCTATATAAATCATACTATTTTTAATAATATGAAAATATGCATAAGAGAAAATAAGTGTAGTAAAATAAAAATACTTTATCTTTTTGATATCTTAAGCATCGTAGATTTAAATTATATTGACGATTTTCTAAATAATATGAAAATGATAATGGACAATAATAGTATTGTAATTATAAAAGAATACAATCTTAACCCTTTGATCAAAGAAAACACAGATTTGCTTAATATAGCATTATATTACGATATGTTAATAAACGCACCAAATAATTTTGTTTCGGAAAATATTTCTACGTTAATTGAACGTAACTATAATACAGAGGAATACTGGAATGAAAGACTTGCTAATCATGGTTTTATCAAACAAGAATTAGAATTTATTGATAAACAAAAAAATGAAATGGAATTTATAGATTTTGCATTCTCTGCATATAAATATAATAAAATACAGTTAGATGCTTAATAACTTGTGTAATTTATACAAGTTTGTATCAATTTATATAAATTTGTATAAACCTACAAATCTGTATTTTTTTTCAAAAGTCCTAGCTTTTGATCTTGTAAATTTTTAAAAGTGTCGCCATATCCTAGTAGAATGTTATCATGGCTAGAATTTTCTATAGTATTTGCATATCCTTCATTATCTTGATCATAGTATCTATTATTCATGCTACGCTGCCAAACTGGTATTTTATTGCAGTATCGTGATACATTATTTGTAACTTCTGTAGTTTGTTCACGCCAAACATCTACTTGTCCATATTCATGCGCTAATAAACTAGTATATTTTTTTTCCTCAATTTTTGTTTCTCCACCATCTATATCAAAGTCTGCTATAGCAGTAGTAAGCTTATATGGGTTTGTATCAGGAACAATATTAATATTTTCGTTTGTTGTAAACTTATAAAAGAAATCATTTTGTTTAACAAACATTTTATTAAGAAAATATACTTGATCTATGATATAAACATCCTCAGTTTCTAAGTGATCTTCTATACAAAAATTTTGAATCCAATTTTCCATTTGTTTCGGTATAATAGTGCGAAAATGAACATATTTCATAATACCTCCATTATTTTTATGCATTTGATACAAAGTTTTTGTTAATCGGACTTGATTGTTAACTGTCATAAAAATATCCTTTATATTTTTTTCGTGTAATACAGTAGATGTGTTTATTCTGTCTTTATGTGATAGTTTCATATTAATTTATATATAAATATTATTATAATTTTATAAGTATTATAAT
>JACCEA011236136.1_pt1 | contig 21845 bp, 23 predicted proteins | sample 7449851 | NCBI WGS metagenome assembly JACCEA01 (sample SAMN15323453, study PRJNA562643) | freshwater metagenome | isolation source: river surface water | place: USA:Blue River Watershed | collected 2017-08-18 | reverse complement strand
GCGAGTTACGACGGCGCCTTGGCGGACGAATTTTTTAGCGGGATTTCGAGCGATCCCGGGGCTGGTTTCTTTGGGTACTTTCTTTGCCAGCAAAGAAAGTACCTCGGCAACGCCGAAAGCTTTTAAACAAGCCCGCCGCGAAGGCGAAATAAGTTTTATAGAAAAGCCCGCCGCTAAGGCGAAAACCATTTAGCAAACATCACAAATCCAGCGTGCGAAAAAAAATTTTAAAAACATATAGCGGATTTTCCCACCCCATTTCGTCTAGAGTACAAGAGACACTCCGTGCATGAACCCCATGCCGAATCGCCACCATGACCACGCGTGCAAAGACACCGGGCCGGCGGCGCCATGTCTCTGGTTGATAACGATAAAAAAAACACAACAGGGCTCTTTGAGGGCTACGACAAGGTAAGCATGTCAAACGATTCAGTGTTATACCAAATCTACCTAGCGTCGCGACGAGGCATGTACCGCGCCTTGTCCCGCATTGTACCGCCGCACGAGATTGAGGATATCGTGCAGGAAACCTACGTGCGCATTTGCCAGATCCAGCATGAACAGCAAATCAGCGCGCCGAAATCCTTTATTTACACCATCGCCCGTAACTTGGCGTTGGATTACCACAAACAAGCGGATACCCGCAAAGTGGACCGGGTCGATGACCTCGAACTGCTCGACGCGTTATGCGCCGAGGATTGCAAGGATGAAGTGTTTGATGCGGTGTTATCGGGCCATGAATTCGGCCATTTTTGTGAAGCGGTACGGCAGTTACCGCTGCAATGTCGCAAGGTGTTTGTGCTGAAAAAAGTCTATGGCTATTCGCAACGCGAGATCGCAAATCAATTGAATATCAGTGAAAGTACCGTCGAAAAACATATTGCTGTCGGCTTAAAGAGCTGCATGTTGTACATGCGCCAGGCAACAGACAGCACACCGGGGCAGGGGCAACTTAATCGTCAGCGTCGAGGGGGAGTGTATGAGTAATATTCACCCGATCCATCTGCCTGCCAACCACACAGCAGAACCTGAGGATCGGCTAGAGCAAGCGTGCGCCTGGGTGGCACGGCTTGACCGGGGCTTGTCAGCAGACGAAGAGCAACAACTGAAAGTCTGGTGCGCCGAGCATCCGGCCAATCGCCGCGAGTTTTTATCCGCCGCCAAAGAGTGGGACAAAATGGACGCGCTCAGCCGCCTGTCGGACTTGTTCCCCGAACAAGCGGCGCTGCGTGGTAATGACCAGAGTGGCAATGACCACAGTGGTAATGACAGCAATCTGGATATGCGCGGTGTCAAACCGCTGCGTCAGCGCTTGAAAAACTATGCGTTGGCGGCGTCTGTCACCATGTTGGCGGTGCTGGCCGGGTTATTGGTGCAGCGCGCGCCGCTGTCGGACGAACCGGTTGGGCAAATTGCCAGCCAGATGAGTTATGAAACGGGCGTCGGCGAAAACAGCACCATTGAGCTGCCGGATCACAGCAAGCTGGTGCTCAATACCAACAGTTTTGTGGTGGTGCACTACAGCGCCAAGTCGCGGATCATCGAGCTGCAACGCGGCGAGCTGACCATCGATGTAGCGCACGACACCTCGCGTCCTTTGAGCGTGCTGGCTGGGGGCAAAGTGATCCAAGCCGTCGGCACCGCTTTTAACGTCGATTTGCGCAGCGACAATGTCGAGCTGATTGTCACCGAAGGTAAAGTGCTGGTGGCGCCCGATGTGGCGGCCAAAGCGGATTTAGCCAACGTGGATACTGAGCTGCTGCGCGAGAAGCAACTGACCGAGCGTTTACCGCAAACCGCGCTGGCCATCTCCAAAGGCGAGCGGGTCAAACTCGACCCGAAAGGCCAAAAAACCGAGCAGGTGCAAAAGATTGACCAAGCCGCGCTGGCCGCCAAGTTGTCGTGGAAAAGCGGCAATCTGATTTTCCGTGGTGAGCCACTGGAAGATGTGGTTGGCGAAATTAGCCGCTACACCAAAGTGCAGTTTGAGCTGGCCGATGACGCCAAGCTGAAACAAATCCAAGTGGCGGGCTTGTTCAAAACCGGCGATGTCAACGGCCTGCTGGAGGTGTTTAAGAACAACTTCAACATCGACGCCGAGCGCATTGGTAAAGATAAAATACGGTTGAAATTCAAAGGGTAATGCCGGGATCGGAGCAGCAGTGCTGCTGCTTCGAATTCGCATCACCGCACAGCTCTGCGTCGTACTAGCAACAACACCGAACTATTAAGCGTCAACACGCCTAAGCAACAACGTCTTGCTTAGGCACTTATCCATTGGACAGGGGAAGACATGTCGATTGTAGACCAACACGGCACGCCACCACCGGCGGGCTCCTTTGCCAGCCACAGCGCACCTGCGCTGGGCTATATCAGTTTTATTTGCGCAGTCGCTGCCCTTGGCGGTTTCTTGTTTGGTTTTGATTCGGGGGTGATTAACGGCACTGTCACGGCGCTCAGTCAAACCTTCCAAAGCGATAGTGTCGCCACCGGATTTAACGTGGCGTCGGTGTTATTAGGCTGCGCGGTCGGCGCACTGGCGGCGGGGCCGATGGCGGACCGCTATGGCCGTAAACCTGTGATGTTATTAACGGCCTTGGTGTTTGCGATTAGTTCGTGGGGCAGTGGTGCGGCCGACAGTGCCACGGCTTTTATCTGGTATCGGGTGATTGGCGGTTTAGGCATTGGCGCGGCGTCGGTGTTGGCCCCGGCTTATATCTCGGAAGTGGCACCGGCGGCCTGGCGTGGCCGCTTGGCCACCTTACAGCAGCTGGCCATCGTGCTGGGCTTGTTTGCCGCCTTTGTGAGTAACTACTTGATTGCCCAAGCCGCTGGCAGCGCGCAAGCCAATTTTTGGTTGGATATTCCGGCTTGGCGTTGGATGTTTTGGGTGGAATTAGTGCCCTCGGTGTTGTTTTTGCTGGGGATCTTTTTAATCCCAGAGTCGCCACGTTATTTGGTGGCCAAAGGCAAAGTAGAGCAAGCGCTGACCGTGTTTAATCGCATCAGCCCCGGCCAGCAACAACAGCAAGTGCGTGACATTGAACAATCCCTCAAAGGCGAGCACAAACCCAGTCTGCGCGACTTGTTTGGTGCGTCCGGCTCAGGCGCAACAGGCTTGTTTGGCCTAAAAGCGGTGGTGTGGATTGGCATTGGCTTGTCAGTGTTTCAGCAATTTGTCGGCATCAACGTGGTGTTTTATTACGGCGCAGAGCTGTGGCAAGCCGCCGGTTTTGATGAGTCAGAATCCTTGTTTATCAACGTGTTAGCCGGCACTACCAATATAGTATCTACCTTTATTGCCATTGCCTTGATTGACAAAATCGGCCGCAAACCTTTGCTGGTGGTCGGTAGCGCCGGCATGACCGTCAGCTTAGCCGTGTTGACCTTGGTGTTTGCCAGCGCCGGTTTTGGCGATGACGGCAAACTGGCGTTAACCGACAGCATGGGCACGCTGGCGCTGGTGATGGCCAATTTGTTTGTCGTGTTTTTCGGTTTAAGTTGGGGCCCGGTGGTGTGGGTGTTGCTGGGCGAGATGTTCAACAACCGCATTCGTGGCGCGGCGCTTGCCGTGGCCGCCAGTGCGCAGTGGCTGGCGAACTTTGCTATCACCATGACCTTCCCCATCATGCTTGGCTCGGTAGGCCTTGCTGGCGCCTATGGCTTTTATGCGTTCTCGGCACTGCTCAGCCTGCTATTTGTGCTGCGTTATGTGCAAGAAACCAAAGGCAAAACCTTAGAGTCGATGTAACGCGGCCTATTTGCTGCACGTGTTTGTAGCGCTCAGGTGCTTTGGCGCTGGGCGCTCCAGTTCCCTGTAGTACCCCTGTAAGTTGTGTGTATGTAGTTGTAAGCCACCTTCGGGTGGCTTTTTTTTAAAAGCAAATGCGTGCGCTAGGGGTGGTGTGCTCGCTTGTTGTGGTCGCTAAAAATCGCTACACTCAACTTGTAACTTTGGAGACAGTGATGACAAATAAAGAGCTGTTAGTTAAACGCTTTGAGGCAAACAAAATGGCTAATTATGCTGAAAGTTTGCGCTTGGAAGGGCTTCAATCTAAGCCTGAACTGAGTAAGTTAAATCCAAAAGTAATTGAAAAAATTAAACAAATTTCCTCCTCGCAATGATTGATAAGTATGGAGTCGGCCAAGACCCATATTGTTATCCCGGTAGCACTGTTTTAAAAAATCTACTGGCGATACACGACGAGCAGCAGCTCAGTGACGCAGAGGTTGCTTTGTCTGAGCAACGCATGTTGCAGTTTGTTCCGCAGTTTGACGCTCTTGATTTCGCTTACTTATGCGCTATCCATCATCACCTTTTTCAAGATTTGTATGAATGGGCTGGTCATGTCCGTACCGTGGATATTTCCAAAGACACGACCCATTTTTGCAATGTCCGGTTCATTGAAGCCTCGGCTCAGCGTTGTATGCAGCAGCTCGTTTCTCAGAATTTTTTTCAGCAACTGCCGAAGCAGCAGTTCGTTGCACAATTGGCTGATTTTTTCTGCGAAATGAATGTGGTTCATCCATTTCGTGAAGGCAATGGCCGCACGTTGCGGCTTTTTTGCGAAGTTTTAGCCCTTCAAGCTGGCTATGAAATAAGTTGGCGCGGTATCGCTGTAGAAAGCTGGCTTGAGGCAAATATTGCAGGCTACCACGGCGATTTAGCGCCATTAATTCAGTTGTTTAGTGATGCGGTAAGCCTACCCAGTGATAACTGTGATTAAGCTCTTTCTGCTGAGCGCACCGTTTGAAGTCAAAGTATTGCCATCTGCTGAGCCCTGTTGTTAGTGTCAGTCAACCATTTCGCCTACACCGTCAAGGACCCACTATGATTGCGAACACACCTACGCCGCCGTATTACGCGGTGATTTTTACGTCGATCCGCAGCAATATTGATGCAGGGTATGCCGACATGGCCAAGCGGATGGTCGAGCTGGCGAGCCAGCAGCCTGGGTTTTTAGGCGCCGAGTCGGCGCGCGATGGCGTGGGGATCACGGTGTCTTATTGGCAAGATCTCGCATCCATTGCCAACTGGAAAGCCCATGCCGAGCATGTCTTAGCCCAGCAAGTCGGCCGCGAGCAGTGGTATCAGGCCTACAAAACACGGATTGCGTTCGTAGAGCGCGATTATCAGTTTGTGGCAGGGGAGTGAGCTGTAACAGCCAGTTGTGCTGTCGCTACTTACTCAATCGCAACTTACCAAACACGCTGGCATCGAGATAACCGCGATTGCTATCGCCGTTGACCGGTTGAATAAAATGCGAGCCCATAAAATGTTCGCGCACGCTTTGGCTGGGGGTTTTGCCGGTGCTGACGTCCGAGCCGTCGTTGTCGCAATACGCCAGCATAAAACCAATAGTTTGATTGGCTTGCAAGGTTAAAGGCGCAAGCGGTTTGGCGTCTGTGTAGCTGTTGGGGTAAAGCCGGATCGCCAGCTCCCAAATGATTGGGTAGGGCGCCTCTGGATTGTTTGACGCCACGCGTTGCCAGGCACTTTTGACGTGTGCGTTGTACAGATGCGGTTTACCATCATCGCCGATATCCACGGCTTGGTTGTCTAATGCCACGTGATACGCCAGCGCACTGTGGTTATCAAAATGCTTGCCGCCCGAGGCGTCGCTGTCGATAAATACTTCGAGCGCATCATCGTCCCAATAGGCTTCGAGTGGATTGGGCCGCGAGTCCCACAACACATCGTCAACGATCTCGGCTTGTAAGTAGAGGTATTGCTCATCCCATAACAAGCGGAAACGGCCAGTAAAGTCACCGCTTTGGGGTTTCGAGCCCGCCATCAAATACGGCATCGGTTGCCATGTGGCTTGTTGCCAGATGGCGTCATCGAGGTTGGTGCCATCGATGGTGGGGGCTGTGGCGCTGTAGGCAACGGCGAGTGGCGCAGCCGCCGCTGTCCCTGAAGGCGCCGTGCTTGCCTGTGCAGATCCGCTGTGCCCAAGGAGTGAGCACGTTAACGCGACACTTGCGGCGGCAAGACCAACCCATGAGGTCAGCGTACGAGATGGTGTGGTGTGCGGCATGGCGGTTGGTCCTAGGTCGGTGTTAACTGGGTAGCTATTCACTGCCTTGGCAGTGATGGCAGGTAAACATCTGTTATACGTCAGAGCCTTACTCGCTGTAAACGCTTTCAGCTGCGCAGACGTGCTGACAAGCAAAGTCACTAGAATTAACAGGGTATCCTGACATTGAACCCGACCCAGCCTCACGCCGCTGCCGGTTGCAGTTTTAACCGTAGATCATCGACTAAGCGTTTGCGGCTGCTGCGGGCATACTCGGCCGGGGAAAACGGCATGCAGGCGGCCGCAAAGTCGTCGATCAGCTGCTGTAACTCAGCCTGCGACACGCCCGCCGGATGCGCATTGGCACCGTTGTTGGTTAATGCGCTTAAACGCTCTTGCAGCAGTTCTTTGCGGGCAATGGCATAGCCGTTGGCTGGGTTGGCCGCACACAAGGCAAAGGTGCCATTAAAAAAGTGCGGTAAAAAGCTGGCCACTTTGGCGGTGGCGGCCTCGCCACTGATGCCGGCCATGGTAAAGGCATCCAGCAATTCTTGGCTTAAACAATTGACTACCGCTTGCCGTTCAAAACCTTGCGGTGCTTGCGTGGCGATACGTAACCAGCGCAGGTTTTCCGGCCGGAAATAACGGCCAGCATCGGCATCGACATCGTCAATGCTGCCAAACACGGCGGAGGTGATACTGCGCCCAACCACCAGATAACTGGGCGCTGGCACGGCGGCGCTGTCGACCAAGGCATTTAAACGCGCAATCGATATGCCAGCCATCTGGGCTAGCGTGGCACCATCGACAAAATGATGGTGTAGGTAATCTCGTAATGACATTTTAAAATCCAGCATCAGTTGAAACACGAAGTGGTGGTGCGCTTTGTACAAAATGGCGTGACGCAAACTAGCTTGGTTCCATGCCTGTAAACGCGCCGGTACACGCGCAGGTAAATGCGCCGTTAGCCAGGCTTGTTGTGGCTGGCGTTTCGCGGGCGGTGTTTGCGACAGCTCACTGTTGTGTGTCGGCATCATAGGTCAGCCCTACTTAGCAACGTGGCACAGCGCTTGAAGCCTGTGGCCTTTCGGGTTTTTCGCCAAGACGCCATCATCCTGGCGAAGTTCGTGCAGTGTTAACCCCAACGGGCGAGTGATATCGACGACACGAAACGTTATAGGGTCCAGCATGGTGGGCTCCAACACGAGGCGTAAACAGGAATGAAAATAACTGTATACCTATACAGTATTTTTGGCAAGCGTGATTTTAAATGACGCTCCAAAAGTGACAGTGCACTCTCGGAACTTATTGATTAACCTGATTATTTACCAATGATGGTTGGTGCGGTGGGGCTAATGACCAGCTGATTTTGTTGTAAGTGGTAGCGATACTAAGCGATGCTCGACAACATGTTGCTTTGTTGTTACATTTCCAACCCTATTCTCGCAACAGTGCTGCCGCAAAACTTAGCGCTGGTCTGTGCTAAGTTATTGTTTACCAAAGGATGTGGTATGCGCTTTTTGGAAGTATGCGCGGTTCTTCGTCGTGGTGTGGTGGCACTGGTGCTGCTCTGCGGCGTCTGGCAAGGTCTGGCGCTGGCAGACACACCGCGGCGGGTACTGGTTAATGGTTATGAGCAATTCAGCGAAGCGACCTGCATCTTGCTGCAGCAAGAGCACGACCGTTTAGCCGGCAATGCCGCCCAGCAGCGTCGAGCCGCCAGAACCATGGCGCTGCATTGTCAGCAGCCCCAACCTTACCAACCCCCTCAGTATCAAGACCTGCCTAGCTCGACGCTGGCCGATGGGGTGTTACAACAAGCACAACAAGACTTCGTGGCAGAACGCGCCGCCGCGCGTTCCCACGTCACGCCAGTTACCGAGGTGGCAGCACCTGCGGGTTCAACCCTGTTGCAGCACGCGTTTACCGATGCCGCTTTGCAAGCGTGGGGGCATGTCAAAGCCTCGTACCAGCTGCACAGCGCGTGGTTTCAGCTACTGTTTGGCTTGTTTGCGGTGTTGTTGATTTTAAAGGTGCTAGCCAGCAAGTTGCTGTTTGGCAGCGCCGTTTGGATTGGCAGAAAGGCCGAAAAATACCTAGCGAAACGGTTAAAACAGCAACTAAGCCCCGAATTTGAGCATTACCACAATTTAGTGCTGCCGACCGAGCAAGGTGATTTAACCGAACTGGACCATCTGGTGCTAAGCCCCTATGGCTTGTTTGTGATTGAAGTGAAAAACCACCAAGGCTGGGTGTTTGGCCAGCGCGATCAACTGCAGTGGACAGTGCAACATTTTCGCCGCAAACACAGTATCAACAATCCGCTTCGGCAAAACTACAAACATATCAAGGCACTGCAGTATGTGTTGCACCAGCTTTCTCACAAAGTACCGTCCGAGCAGTTGCATTCCATTGTGGCCTTTTCAAACCGCGCCCAATTTAAAAGCGAATTCCCAAGCAACGTGATGCATCTGCAAGACGTCGACAGCTACATTTGCCAACGTATAGATGCATTAAACCCTGCGTTTAGCGACGCGCAGCTGGCGCACATTCGCGTACTGCTGGACAACTTCGCAGCTCAAGCACCGCAGTTAAGAAAGCTACATCTGCAGCAGGTGAACATTGCTACAGACCTTTAGTCTTTCTCAAAAATATAATTGACAACGTTATAGAAGCTGAATAGCATTGAGTTATACGGATTAATTATAGGGACATACAATGAAAAATAATTTAATTTTATCTGGTTTATCAGTTCTATTTATTGCAAGTTGTGCATCAACAACAACACCTCCTCCTCCTTCAGTTAACATATCAATTCCTGAGTTGAACACAGAGAATACTGTTTCACTTGGCGAACAAATGATACAGCAAGCTAAAGGATTTTATGGTGAGTCTCTTAAGTTAGGCGGTGGAGAGGGGCAGTATTCAAGAATTGCACAAGGTACCTACTGCAATACAAATAAGAATACAAATTTCTTTGTTAATTTTGAAAATAGTTCTGCAGTGACTTTAAAAAATGCTTTCGGAGCAACTTTGAGTACACATGCAGTTGTTGAATATGATCGGAAAAATAATAAAGTTTGCGCTGCAGATGTTATGTCAGCATCCTGCTATGATTCAACTGAGATGTCGATTCAGTATTCTCCAAATGGGTTTTGCTTTGATAAAAACTCTTTTCAGCAGATTATTGAATTTAACGGTAAGAATGGGCAAGTGTTAAACTTTACGTACAGAGAGTTTTCAAATGATACAGCACGACAAGCTTTTACAACGAACTTTGTAGTTGATTTATCTGAAAGTGATATTCTGGCATACAAAGGGCTTCAGATCAAAATAGTAAAAGCAACAAATTCTCAGATTACTTACAAAGTTATTAAAAATTTTAATACGAACTAGATTTTTTTAATAAAAATATAATTTACTATTGTCGATTTTTAATTACCGTAGTATTTATCTCTACATTTCATCAAGCAGTGTGTCGATATTTTTATGATGAATATTAATCAGACAGTTTAAGAATTGGGGTGTTAAACACCCCATACTTAGCGTTTGATTTTCTATTCAGATAAAACCTGTAAAAAAGCGCATCAATTAAGTTTTATAGCTTTGTCAGGAGTATCTACTGCTCCGCGCTGCCCGTTGCCTACAACGACCAAAACGCCGACCTGTGGCAACCCTTCGCCCAGCTAGTGCTCGACGCCGCCTACGAAGCCACCTTGGCCGCCGCCGTCATCAACGCCCAACAAACCGGCAACAACACCGTGTTCTTAACCCAACTCGGCGGCGGCGCCTTCGGCAACCGCAGCGACTGGCTCTTCAACGCCATCGAACGCGCCCTGCGCTTGTATCAACACTTTGATTTGGATGTGGTGATGGTGAGTTATGGCAGGGCGAGTGGGGAGGTGGGGCGGTTGATCGAAAAGCTTGGCAATTCAAACACTTCTTGTTACGTTGATGAAAATATGCTCAGGTTATGATTCATTTATAAGTGGGCGTCGGTTATTTAAATATCTATGGGCTTCCATTGAAATATCACAACCAAGTGTCAATCGCCCCAAGTTTTCTGCAGCTAATAGGGTCGAGCCTGAACCAAAAAATGGATCAGCAACCACTTCACCGAAAGATGAGCTCTGAGAAACCAGCACTTCTAATAAATTGACTGGCTTTTCTGTAGGGTAACCACGTGAAACTTTTTTAAACTGCAGTACATCAGGAATCCCTAGGTTGTTTATTTTTCGCTTTCCTTTCTCGAAAAATAGAATAAATTCATATCTACTACGATAATGATATCCCATGCCAATGTTTACTTTATCCCAAACAATAGGCTTCCAAAACTTGAATCCAACTTTTTCAGCAATAGGCTTAACTATAAACATGGTTTCTTGGTCGCAGAATATATAAAAGTGCGAATTTTTTTTAAGCACTCTATATACTTCTTTAAGTAAAGATTCAAATCTTTCGTTTGGAAAAATTTGGAACCACTGATTGCTTGATGAATTACTTTCCTTTAATCGGGTTGTAGTACCTATTTTTCTATGTTTCTCTAGGGATTCATAAGGTGGATCAGTAATAATTAAATCAACGCTCGAATTGTCGAGCGTTGAGAGCCAATTAACAGCGTCATCCTGAAATAAATTCATTTTTCTCCTAAATTAAAGTGCTACATAATCGACCATTTTTGTACACTTTCGACATTTGGCCTTTTTGCAGAGTCCGACATTCAGAGCAGTGACTTTGATGACCATCAGGATTGCGAGCAGTTTTTCTCGCTGGTGTTTTACCAAAGTTTGCTGGATAAGGGTGAAACACATGTTCAGAACCGTTAGCCTCAGTGCAGTGGGGACATGATTTAAACTTTTGCCCCGTTTGCGGATCCTTTTTGTGAATCATTCCACTGTTCGCTGGATGACTACAGCATTTACATGGCATAAAAACTCCTTTTAAATTATCAGCTAAGCGATTTTAAATAAATATTATTGAAAGTAAAACAAAGTACCTAATATGGCAATATTCAAGACTCTATTTTTTATTGTACATTTTCCCTGATTTATATTAGGTTGGTTCGTAAATAATACTTTTCGGCTTCATTTTTTACAAATAAATAACACTTAAAGTAAAGTTCTATATTCAGCTATGCTGAACAGATTAATGTTCGATTGAATAAAAGAATATATAAAATTTAGTTTTTAATTTTTTGGCTCACCCCACCGCCAACTTCGCAGTCTCGTGCCACATATAATCCGGCATCGGATTGCGAAGTTGCCAAATAATATTCATTGGTTGTGAGCCGGTATGGCTGACATAGTCGACCTCGCCAAAGTTGACGAATCCAATCGTGTTGCCGTATTCATCGTCGCTTTGTTCGCGCACAAACAAGAACAGGCGTTTGCCGATGTTTTTGTGCTGAATATATTCCAAGCCTTTTTTTGATTCTGGGCGGGTGCTGTTTTGAGACTGCCAATGAAACAATGCTTCGTTGATGGCGTAGTCGTGGTACATGGTGTTGGGGGAGAAGACTTTCGGGTTTTTGTTGAGTGTGACAAACAATAATTCAATGTTCCGGTGTTTAACCACATAAACCCCTTCACGTGACACGACTTGCTTGTCAAACGTGGTGGCGCCAAACGCGGTAATGATTTGCTCCCGCGCGTATCGTGCATGTAAATGCAGTGGCACTTCGGGAAGGTCTGTCATTGGTGCTTGTTGATGCTTAATTTGCTGTATCTGCCAGGTTAAAACTTCTGCTAGTTCAAGGCACAGTTCCGGCTGCGCTAAGGCTTTTAAGCTGGCTGTTAGGCTTGCAAAACCAGTGCTTTGGCCAGTGGCTTGGTAAAAGTCGTAGTGGCACATCACCGCCCGTACATCCTGTGGGTCGCTTAGAACAAAACCCTGAAGGCACAACTGTTTGACGTAGTTCAGATACTGGTAGTCGTCACAGCCCAAAAAGCGCGTTTTAATTGCCTTAATGTAGCGAGCTTGTAGTGCAGCGGATGGTAATACATAAGCGCCAGCTGTGCTTGCTTCAGCGACTTTCAGGGTTGGTAATGTAGGGTAATAGTGTGGAAGCAAATTCGCTTCGTTGAGTAACTGTACCCACCCCCAATGTTTGTACAAACCGCGAATATCTATGCTTGGGTTCAACCGCAAAAAGTTAATCAAGTTCAGCGGTTCGCTATGATGCTGCGTGAAGTTTTGTACAGCTCGGCGCAGGCGCGCGGCGTTAAAAATGGCATTTCGAATGTTCGACAGCACCAGTGCTTCGGCTTGTTTGCTGAGCTGAATGCTGCAACCAAGCGGGGCGTGCGGGAAACCTTGTTCTATTTCGTTGGCAATGGCGTTGTTGCTGCGGCCAATCAGTGCGCGGAACTTACTAGCAAAGTCGTATTCTGGTCGCGAATTGCCGACAAAATCGAGCACGGTGCAGCACTGTTTGTCATCGGCTAACCGAAGGCCACGGCCAAGCTGCTGTAAGAAAATGGTCAAGCTTTCTGTTGGGCGTAAGAACAACAAGGTATCGACTTCGGGAATGTCGACGCCTTCGTTAAAGATGTCGACCACGCACAACACGTTAATAGTGCCGCTGCGCAGTGCTTGTTGTTTTGCAGCCCGTTCTTGGCTGTTATCGCTGGTAAGAATGTCCGCTTTAATGCCTTTTAGCAGGAACTGCTGCACCATGTAATTGGCATGGTCACGCGACACACAAAAAGCTAGTGCGCGCATGCGGTGTAAGTCAGTGATCACCCGCTGCATTTCCTGCACAATTTTGACCACACGGCTGTTGTTATGCGTGTAGAGGTTGGTCAACTGCGTGATATCGTAACGTCCACTCGACCAACTAATGTTGCTAAGGTCTGTGTCGTCATCCACGGCAAAATACTGAAACGGGCATAGATGGCGCTGGTTAATCGCTTCTGGTAAGCGGATCTCCGCAGCAATTACGCCACAAAAGTCAGCCAGAATGTCGCCGCCGTCGTGCCGCTCAGGTGTGGCGGTTAAGCCCAGTAAAATCTGCGGCGCAAAGTGTTCGAGCAGTTTGCGATAGGTTTGCGCTGTGATGTGGTGCACTTCGTCGATCACGATGTAATCGTAAAAGTCTGCCAAGAGTTTTAACGCATCCAGCTGATTATTCAGCGTTTGGATCGATGCAAACAGCTGGCGGTAATGCGCTGGTTGCTCACCTCCCACCCACAATTCACCAAAGTTACTCTGCCGAAGGACACCACGATAGGCATTGCGTGCTTGTTTTAAGATCTCTTCGCGATGGGCAACAAACAAAAAGGTGGCAGACGGGTTGGCTTTTAAAAAGCGCGCAAAGTCAAAGGCCGAAATTAACGTTTTACCGGTGCCAGTGGCGGCGACTACTAAGTTCTTAAAGCGGCCATGCGTTTGGCGCTCAACGGCTAGCTGCTCCAAAATATCGCGTTGGTGGGCGTAAGGTTTTACTTCAAAGAAAAAGGCCGCGTCCGGTTCTTTCGGAACGCCAGATGCTTTTAGCGCTTCGGTGAGCTTGGTTTTACTGGCGGTCGAGCCGTCGAATAACTCAAATTCTTTCGACGCCCAGTAGGTTTCAAAGGTGTTGAGCGACTTTTCAATAATGTGTGGGATCTCTTTGGAGGTGATTTTAAGATTCCACTCTAAGCCACTGGTTAATGCTGAATGCGACAGGTTGGACGAACCGATATACCCCGTGTGAAAACCCGTGTTACGCAAAAACAGGTAACTTTTGGCGTGCAAGCGCTCGCGGTTGGTGTTGTAGCTAAGTTTGATTTCGGTATTCGGCAGCTGCGCCAGATATTCAACCGCTTTGGCGTCGGTCGCACCCATGTACGAGGTGGTGATGATTTTTAACTGCCTTCCGCTACTGGTAAATTCTTCGAGTTCTTTGCTGAAGATCCGAATGCCAGTCCACTTGATAAACGACACTAACCAATAGATGGTGTCGGCCGACAAGATCTCGCGTTTTAATTCAGTTTCCAGCGAGATGCCGGCATTGCTGCCGCAAAACAGTTCGCTTTGCCGAAGGCCGGTTAATGGAAAGATGCTCTCCACATGCTCTTTTAAATTGGCGGCAATTGGATTGTGCGTATCGTAAATTGCCCGAAGAATTTTGCCTTGAGAGATCAGCAAGTTGTCGTCGAACACCTGCTGTTCAGCAAATTGCTGTTTCAGCCAAAGTAGTAATTTGTTGGCAAGCTCAATTTGATTGGTCAGTTGCGCCTCACCTGTCGGCACCGCCGCAACAGCCTGTTCAAAAATGGGCGTAATAAAATTGGCTAACCATTTGGCGGCTTCCGTGCTGGTCAGCGGCCGCTCGTCGACATAATAACGTTCGCGGTCGAGCTTGCTTTCAATCAGCTGCGTTAGAAGTTGTTCATAAATGCCAAGTTGCTGCATGGGTTCGCCGTTTGGTTGTTCAAAGTTTTAAAAACACGTGTCGTTCATCACCATCACCCCACAAACACCTGTTCCCTGTGATACGCCAAATACGGCTGGTGCGCGTCGCGCACGTTCAGGGTCATCTGCCGGTGGATGCCAAGTACGCTGGGTTGTTCCAGTGTGCTGGACAGGATGATGCGGCCGCTGGTTTCGAAGCTGATAAAGCCTTTGTCGAAGGCTTTGTCGAGGTTGGCGAGTAGCAGCAGGCCGTTGTTGGGGTCGAGGCGTTCGATATTGTTTGCGGCGCGCCATGGTTTGATATGCGAGGCGACCAGCATGGCGGGCATTGGGTAGCCGGTGACAGCGCAGCCTTGCCATTGTTGTAGCAGGTGTTCGCGAAAGCGGCCTTGGCCAAGGCGGGCGTTCATCAGCACTTGTTTTTCGGTGGGCGATAAGGTGTCGGTAGCGATGATTTCATCGACGTCGGCCGCCACGTCCACTTGGCCTAAATCGGCCAGAAATTCACCAAAGCTTTTGAGCGCGTTACTGTACATGGTATTGCCACGAGCATCTTTTGCTTTAAATTCGGCCAGTTCGCGAAGGGGCGACACAGTGCGTTGGTATTGATGAAACGAGCCGATGGCGGTGAGATTTTTGTCGGTTAGGCCATGGCTGTGCGCCAGGTTGGTTAGCACACCTTTAACTGCGTTTATATATTTGTATGCTGTACTTTCTTTTGCCCCAAGCGCCAATGCCCAGCGTTTATAAAGCTCGGGTAAGCCAGTTAAGTTCATGGTCAGCGCCAAGCGTAAGTCGGCGCTGACGATGTGGCTTTGCATAAACACAAACAGCTCATCGTCGAGGTAGGCATACGCCACTTTGCTTTTGCTGTAGCGGTCGACCTCTTGTGGGTTGACGCCCTGCTGATAGGCCAAGTGCCAAAAGCCGTCCGAGCGTAGATGGAAAAACGGGTTTTCTGGTGTGTCGGCGTCGTTGCCGGTACGCAGCCGCTGGAAATGGCCGCTAAAACAATGCTTCAGCGCATCGTTTAGTTCAATGCGGTTGCTGCTTATTACCCCAATGCTGACCAAATCCATCACCGCCAACAGCATGCACACTTTGTGCGGTTTGCTGCGGCCGTTTTGGCGCAAGGTGTTTAAGTCTTGAAACTTTTGCAGGTAAAACTCGAGGCTCATCCGTGGCTCAGTGTGATCTGGGTTGTTTCCATCTTGGAAATTAGAATGCCATTAAATGGTTGATTTGCCAATGACTTAGCTAACATTGCTGTACTGCGTTACTTGTTGGCAGTCGGCGCAATGTAACTTGTACGTTTGGTCGCGCCGCGACACCTTGGTGTTATGGCTCTGGCAACTGCAGCAGGGGCGTTTGAGTGGCGTGTTTTTCCCACACTGGCCACATTGAACGTAATACCCATAACGGCCACTGGCTGCGGTTAGCCCATGCATAGCGCCGCAATGTTTACATTGGGCGTACAGTGTAAGAGCCGTGTTAGATTGAGCTGCAGGTTGCAAAGCGGCAGGCGCAGACAGTTCGATATCAATGGGTGATTGGTGTGCCTTGGCGGTTTGCGATTGTGGCGGTGTTGCCGCCGTGGTCTCTGCAAGCGCTGCGGTTTTGAATTCAGCGGCAAACGGCGTGAGTTCGATATCGATTGGCGATTGATGCGCGCGGCCGTAATAGGTTTGTTTTGGCGGGGCGGCATTGGGTTCAGCCCACAGTGTCGCTTGACTGGTCTGTGCCTGTGGTGGCGTGCTTTCGCCTTGCGATGCCAAAATGAAATCGCAGATTTTGCGCATTTCATCTTTAGAAAATGTAGGCCGCGTGTCTTTAATCCAACCGATGATATTCCACGGTTTGATCTCGTTCATGACCTTGGTGATGGCATCCACGATGAATTCTGATTTAACCAAACGGCCAGTGACGTCAGCCGGTGCTTGGCTGCGGTCGATAATTGCGTCGCTAGAAATTGCACACAACGTGTCGTAACAACGCCCACCAAGGCTCATTTGGATCCCCAGTAACTTGCCGACCATTTGCGTTCGGTTATTACATAAAAATTTGGCCAGTAAGTCCGATTGCAATTCCGCTTGGCGGATGGGCGATGGCATACCAACCCATAAATTACCGACGCTACGAGTCCATTCGGCCTGCGCGTTGACCACCACATGACCTTTGATACTTTTGGATTCAATAATGATAAAGCCGTACTTATACACCAGCAGGTGGTCAATCTGCGCCGTCTCGTCGTCATAGTGAATAACGAGGTCGTTGAACACCATCACGGATGGGCTGTTTTTGTAGGCGCGGCGCAAGTAAAACGCGACATCAAGTTCTTGTTTGATGCCAGCATCTAACCGAGGGTTTAATGCAGAAGTGGCCTTTTTATCCTTTAAAATCATCAGCATTCCTTGTACAGCTAAGGCGTTAGCGTCTGATTTACCAGATTTGTAGCAATTTTGCTAACAAAAAATTAGGCTGGCGCTGATTTAACTTGAGTGCTGCAGCACCACTGTCTGCCACGCCACATCGCCGCGGCCAAGAGCATCTTTAACCAGTTCTGTCATCAGCACGGGTGTCAGCGGTAATTGCTGTTGGCTGATTAGCGTTTCGATTTCAGCCGTGGATACAGGGTAGGCCTCGCGGCCGTCGCTAAAACTGCCATGGCGCAGCGTCAGCACTAACAACCCTTGTGGCGCTAGCAGCTTGCAAAGCGTTGGTAACGCGGCTGCACGCTGTTCGTGGGTTAGGTGCATCCAGACGGCGGATAATAAAACGAGCTCGAATGGTTGGTGTAGCGCTTGCACCTGGGGCAGGGCAGGCAGCTCATCGGCCAGAAATTGAATAGCGTGTGCGTTGTGCGACTGCGCCGTCAATTCAATCGCCAACTCACGCAGCGCATCGGCCGGTTCAACCGCTATGACGTGAAAGCCTTTCGCTGCCAAAAAACGCGCATCGCGACCAGACCCCGCGCCCACATCTAAGGCGTGTTGCACGCCGCCGCTGGCTAAACCTTGTGCGCTAGGCAGTAAGTGCAACCAGCTTTGGTGCACGTGCTCGGCGCTCACCGATTCATATTGCGCGGCAAACACGGCGGCTTGCTGGTGATAAATGCTCATAGCGTCCTTGTTGTGGCGATGGTGCTCTGTTCCTATATTGCTGAAACAAATGATGCGGTGTAAAGCACAAGATTTACCAGCAAAGCTGGGTAAGTGTTTTGTGATCTTAAATGTGATGCGGTGCAGCTTAACGAAGAAAAAGCAGTTTTGAACTTAGGACTGTTCCATATTCGGCGGTAAAACACGAATCATTGTTGTATGCCCTTTGGTTGTAGCTTGTTGCTTAAAATCAAACAGATCAGTTGAACGAAGCAAATCGCAAATCGATTTCACCTTACTGACTTTCTTAACAACCGCATAACTGTCTGGAGCATTCGATTTCGCATAAGCGCAAGCTTGGTTGATGGAGACCCATTCAGTTTGATGGTTACTACAGAATTCATGGATGTAGTGAATCACGTCTCTTGCTTCGTCAGGTAAATCAGACAGTGTTATATCTTTTTGTAAATAGTTCCCCATGTACTGAAACGATAAAATGAGAATTCGTCCATACAAACTAATTTGTTTAGAAAGTAATTCGACTCGCCCATATTGTTGCTCTAAGTCGATGAGCGTTTTTTTCATAGAGGCCAGGTCAGTCTTGCTGACTTGACTAATAAAGTGATGTACTAAATTGTTGCGTTGTTGAACGGCATCTCGAAGAGCTGCGGCTAATGTCTCTTTTTCCTCGGTCGATGTATTGAAGACCATGTTTGTTGTGAGATTTTTTTGGGGGGCGCTACCAAACTTTTCTTCCTCATGCTGCGACGTGTCGGCATGTACATCGTTGTTGTTAGATTCGTTTTGCGGTGTTTCTAGCAATTCTAAGAATTCATCGATAAGGCCCCCAAACGTAGACTTTTGAGTGCGTAACTGGCGCCTTTCTGTGTCTTCGCTTAACCCTGTCGGCGTTATTTCGAGTTTTCTTTGGCTCAATATATTTTTGATAACAAACTCAATATATTGATAACGAAGAAGATTTTTACCAACTTGGGCAAAAATCTGTTCTTTTAGCTGCTCAAAAGTTAGTTGATCCGTTGGCGTTTTATCTATCTGTGCCATGGTTATCCCTTGAGTGTTGGCACTATGCTTAAATGCGGATGAGTTCAATAAATCTAAGCCCGCTTCGCCATAGCCCCGTTGCTGTCGGTACTAAACCCCATCTCGTTTAACCAGGCGAAGGCGTCGGCTTCTTGGGCGAAGGTGCGTTTTTCGCAGGTGCCTAAGTCGCTGATTAACATGCGGTTGAGCTGGTATTGTTTCACCATGTTCGGGCTAAATACTTGGGCGAAATAGCGCAGGCGGTGTTTGACGGCCCAGTCGGCGAGGTTCTTGATGATGGGTTCGATATCTGGGCTGCCCAACCCCCAGTCGTCGAGGTAGACGATATGCGCCCAGTCGTCGTGGGTGAGTGTGCTGGCGGCGTCGATGTAGGCGGCCACGTAGTCGCGGGCAGTTAAGTCGCTCCATGGTCCGCGCACGACGGCCATTAACACCCTTTGTTCGGTCCAAATCGAAAACGCTTGCATCAGTGCCTTGCGGGGTTAGGGGACAATGTTTGCAGTATGTCACAGCCGCACTGGGCCTGTGCAAGCGCTTTGTGCGGAATTTGCGGTGAAATTCCGCACAAAGCGTTGGCGGAGTTAGGCGATTTTCTTCTGAAAATTCAATGAGTCGGTGGCAAAGCCCAGCTGATTAAGCCACGCAAAGGCGTCATGGTCGCTGTGGTAGACGCGCTTTTCGAACTGCTCGTTGGGGCCAAGCACGATGGTGTCGCTGATCATCTTGTTCAGCTGATACTGCTTGACCATATTGGGGCTGTAGACATGGGCGGCGTGACGCAGGCCGTTGTCGAGGCACCAACTGACCAGCCCGCGCACAATAGGTTCAATCTCGGGCACACCCAGTTGCCAGTCGTCTAAGTACACAATGTGGGCCCAAGGTTGGCCTAGCAGGGGTTTGGCGGCCTGTTTAAAGGCGTCGGCATAATCCAGCGCTGTACGTTCGTTCCAACCGCCACGCACCACGGCCAGCAGCACTTGTTGTTCAGTCCAAAGCGTAAACGCAGGCATCAGTATTCTCCGCACAACGGGTATTGAAGCAGTATGCCGTGGCTTTTTATGGCTTGGCAAGTTGGTTGTGGCACCAACGGCTGGCTCTTGCGCTTGGCTTGAAAAACCGTACACTGCCGACACCCCGCCGCTGATGCCTGTGCACATTGCTTGTACAGCCACTATGCTGGCATTTATCCGTTTTAACGTCGCATTGCATGCATCGAGGCCCTATGACCGCCATCACTGATATTTTGTACCAATTAAGCCATGAAACGCCGGTGGCCGAAGGCTCGCTGCAGCTAAAGTTTCCAAGCGATGCTATCGCGCAAGCCAAGGCGCACTGGGCGGAGTTTTGGCCTTGCATCGAGGCGTTGATGCAACAGATGAACGACGGCGAAGAGCTGACCGACGAAGGGTATCAGCTGCTGTTTTATGGCGTGTTGTTGCTGGCCGATGTGGCCGACCTTAGCAAAGCGCCAGCGTTTTTCCGCTGGGTCGATACTGGCTCGGGCTTAGGCTCAGACTTAGAATACACCTTAGGCGATGCGCTGACCGAAGACTTGGCCAGCATGATGTTGGTGTTAAGTGGCGGCGATCAGGCGCCGCTGTGGGCGCTGCTCACTAGCCACAAGGCGGGCGAATTAGTCAAAGCGTCGGCGCTGGCGGCACTGTTTGCACTGCGTGAGCAACAGCTGGCACAAGATCCTGAACACCCGCTACCTCCAGTCGACCACGTCGCGTTCGCCGCGCAACTGGCGCACGTGATCGAACAGCTGGCGGCTGAGCGCTTTAAATTTGCCTTAACCGAAGCGGCTATTTGGTGTTTGGTGTATGGCCTTGACCAGTTTGCCGGCAAGTTTCAAACCTTGGCGCGGCAAAACAAACTCGATTTTGACATGCTGTCGGCGCGCAGTATCAACCAATGGCGCAACACCGATTTAGCCACGCCGTTTGCCAGCGGGTTAGTGCAACCGCGTTTTGATATTCAAAGCATCAGCCAATGGTTGGCGTTTCAACCTGACGACGCCCAGCTTGGTGAGGAGTTAGGCGAGGAGCAGGCCGAGGACGCGGCTATTACCACGCCATTACCCGAGGGCTTTGACAGCATGGACGCCAATGAGCTCATCGACGTCGCCCGCAGCCGCTTGCAAGGCTTAACCAGCGGTGCGCTGGCCAACACCGCAGCCGTGGCCAAACCCAAAGCGGCGGCCGGTCGCAATGACCCATGCCCGTGCGGCAGCGGCAAAAAATTTAAGAAGTGCTGCGGCGCTTAAGCCGGTTTCTTGGCTTGCAGGCAGGGTGACTGATGGCATTTAGTGAATTTGAACTGTTTAAAATTGAAAAAGCGCTCAAAGGTTTTGTGCAGCAGTTTGGCGCCGAATTACCGCTAGCCGGTTACTGCTATAGCATGAGTGGCCATTCCATTGTACTTATTCGGTTTCGGCCACATCTGCGTGATCCGTTGCAGCGCGTGGAGTACCCCATCGCGAAGTTAACCTATGTCGCCACACAGAAGCTTTGGAAAATCAGTGTGCAGCGCAGCAGCGAGCGATTTGTCAGTTATCAACCTCACCCCAGCGCGCGCGACATTGAAAGCGCGCTGGCAGTGATCAGCGCCGATGAGCTGGGCTATTTTTTGTCTTAGCAGGGTGGGTTAGTCGCAGCGAGCAAGCCGCGACCCACTGATAGCGCCAAGCCAGCAGGCGTGAGCACTTGCCAGCACAGCGCAACTTGCGAAGTGCCCCTAACAGCCACCGCCATAAAAACTGGCCGTTACCGTCACTGTCTCGTGGCGCGTTATATCCAGCAGCTGCCACGCAAAGGGTATGAAGGCCTGCCCGGGGCAGTCTGCAAGTGCCACGGTGATCACAAATTCGCGGTCTTCCAACGGTTTGAGCTCGAGTGTGGTGCTGTTCGTTGTGCTTGAGCTTGTGCTTGCGCTGGGCGTTGCCGGCAGCAAGCTGGCACCGGCTAGGCCTTGCAGCGTTAGCTGATAATGACGGGGCGCGAGGGTTTTGTTGCTCACGCGCAGAGTAAAGGTGTTTTCCAGCTGGCCGTCGCTAGTAAGCCGTGACAATTGCTGGCGGTCGCGGCTTACGGTAAGCGCTGTGCTGGTTAGTTGGTTGAACCACAGCAGCGTGGCGCCAAGTAGCACCAGCAGCGCCACGCCATACCCAAGGTGGCGGCTGAGCCTGGCAAGGCCTTTGGGGCTGTGATCGCCGTGGTAGCGGATAAGCCCCGTCGGGTAGCCAAACTGGCGCATGGTGGCGTCGCAAGCATCG
>JACCEA010196497.1_pt1 | contig 21848 bp, 21 predicted proteins | sample 7449851 | NCBI WGS metagenome assembly JACCEA01 (sample SAMN15323453, study PRJNA562643) | freshwater metagenome | isolation source: river surface water | place: USA:Blue River Watershed | collected 2017-08-18 | reverse complement strand
GCTGGCGACAATAGCAAGAGTGAACCACCTGATCCCTTCCCGAACTCAGAAGTGAAACCTCTTAGCGCTGATGGTAGTGTGGCATTTGCCATGTGAGAGTAAGTCATCGCCAGCTTTTAAATCTAAACACCCCCTGATCGAAAGATGAGGGGGTGTTTTTTATGCTGTGGCAAAGAAATTGGGAGTTGATCTAAGAATAAATTTTAGTCTGATGAAAATTGTGTCATATGTAGAAATTAGAGTTGTGTTATTCTCTTAGTAGTATGTCGAATAATTAATAAAGATGGGTTAGCATGATTTTTTATACACTTTTATCTGCTATTGCTTCTATCTATTTGTGTTTCTTAATATTGAATAGCATTAAAAAAATACAGAAAAACAAAATCAAGAACCCAGATTTGTTCGTGAATGGATATTGGATGATCCTGACGGTGAGCTATATGTAGCTTTTATTGCATCAGATAAAAAGGTCTGGTCTAGTTCTGGTCGTTATGCGCATTCATCTGGTTCAAGGAGTACGACTTGGTCTAGTTTTCTAGCAGGGGATTTAATTAAGCTTGTGCGAAGAACGATGGGACAGAACGTGCTTGAAGAAATGCTTGAGTGTCTTAAGCTGCAAAACATAAAATAATATACGCTATTTGAATGTTTGTTAAATGAGAGGGATACAATCCCCAATTACAATAAATATTTGCACCTTTGTTATTTTTGAGCAGATTAATCAGTAGAAAAGAGCTTTGCTTATAGGCGTAAACATTGCTTTATGTTATAAATATTTTTATGGGCATGTTTTTTGCTTATTTAAAAAGGGAAGTCTTAGTATGAAATTATCTGTAGGGTTGAAAGTTGCGAATAGTTTATCGTTAACCCCTCAATTACAGCAGGCAATTCGTTTACTACAACTTTCTAGTTTGGAGTTGGAGCAAGAAATACAAATTCAATTAGATAGTAATCCGTTACTGGAAAAAATTGAAGAAAATAATACAACAGAAAGTTTATCTACTTCAGAGATCAGTGAGTCAGGAGATTTAACAACTGAACTTAATGCAGATCATTTACCAAATGACTTGCCTGTTGATACCGAATGGGATGATATTTATACACATCAATCAACTGCATTGGCGTCGCCAGAATATGAGGAACGAGAGGATAATCGGCAAGTTCAATTGAGTCTAAAAGAACATATCTTAGAGCAAGTGAATTTATTGCATTTTTCTACAGTAGATAAATTAATTGCCTATTGCATCGTTGATTCTTTAGATGATAAAGGGTTTTTAGATGCTGAATTAGATGATATTTTGCTTGCAGTTACTCGTTTATTACAGGAAATGGAGAGTGCTGATGAGGTTGAAGAAGATGAAATTATTGTTGTTTTAAAACATATTCAACGTTTAGATCCAATTGGAGTGGGTTCTCGAAATTTAGCAGAATGTTTAAAGATCCAATTAGAAGGCATAGATCAAAAAAAATCATACTTAGCTGAAGCAAAGTGTTTACTGAATTATTATGAATTATTAATAGCAAATGATTTAAATAAACTATTAAAACAAACAGGTTTGTCTAAAGAGCAGTTGAAAGGTGCTGTTGATTTATTAAAAACATTAAAACCGTATCCAGGTTTAGAATTTAACCAACAAGAATCTGAATATCAAGTTCCTGATGTTGTGGTTTCCAAGAAAGATCAGCATTGGCAAGTACAGCTTAATCCTGATGTTATGCCTAAATTAAGGATTAATTCTTTTTATTCAAATATGATTCGTCGTGCTGATCAGAGTGATGATAATGTTTATTTACGTAATCAAATGCTTGAGGCGAAAAATTTTATTAAAAGTATAGATGAACGGCATAAAACATTACTCAAAGTTTCAACTTGTATTGTGGAACATCAGCGAGCTTTTTTAGAACAAGGTCCTGAGGCAATGAAACCTTTAGTTCTCCGTGATGTTGCGGAGGAAGTTGAATTGCATGAGTCTACTGTTTCACGTGTAACAACCAATAAATATATGCTTACACCACGTGGTTTATTTGAATTGAAATACTTTTTTTCAAGCCATGTTGGAACAACGACAGGTGGTGAAGCATCTTCAACTGCGATTCGGGCAATGATTAAAAAATTAGTTTCGAATGAAAATCCGCGTAAGCCTTTGTCTGATAATGCAATTGCGGAAATGTTGAAAGATGAGGGGATTGAAGTAGCTCGACGTACAGTCGCAAAATATCGTGAATCGTTACATATTCCATCATCTTCAGAAAGAAAAGTCTTGATCTAAATTTCAAGGTGTGACTATTCTAGGGATTCATTATTACGGAATAATGAATCTTTTTAATAATCACTAAAGGAATCGCTAAAATGATTTAATGAATGTTGAATCTTAATATGCATTAAATTTGCTTAGGCGATTCTTTGTATCCTTAGAAAAGGTGAGGGATAGAATTATGCAAATAACGATTCGTGGACACCATTTAACTATTACGCCTGCTATTGAAGAAAATATAAAAATGAAATTTAGTCAAATGACTAAGCATCTAGATCAAGTGAATAGTATGCAAATCAAATTGGCTAAAGATCATCAAATTGATAGACGTTCTCATAAAGGGAGCTCAAATCATATTGCTGAGGCGATTATTCGCTTACCGGGGATTGAACTGTTTGCGCAGGCGACAGCAGATGATATGTATACTTCGATTAACAAATTAACAGAAAAACTAAAAAGACAGCTTGCAAAACATAGAAAAATACAGTGTTCTTATCAACATGAGCTAGCAATTTTAACTTAAGTTTTTTTATCAAAAGAGGCTTTGCAAATAGCCTCTTTTTTTTATCGATAAAAAAAGAAACGGCTTACTGAATTATCTGAAAAAGTTATAGTAAAATGTATGGTTTGACGCCATGGTTGTATAAGAGGTCTAGTAATGAATAGTGAGCAGCTCACGCAAATTTTAAAAGAAGCTTTCCCTGAAGCAGAAGTAGCAGTGAGTGGCCAAGCTGGGAAATTCGACCTGCGAATTGTTGATGATCAGTTTGATGGCAAACGTACGATTACTCGTCAACAAGCCGTATATGCACCATTAAACTCTTATATCGCAAGTGGTGAAGTGCACGCAGTTACGATTCGCGCAATGACAAAAGACGAATGGCGTAAAGCAAGCCTTTTCGGAGCTTAAATATTAATGGATAAATTTTTAATTACGGGCGGTGTTAAGCTCGAGGGCGAAGTACGTATTTCTGGTGCTAAAAATGCGGCTCTGCCTTTACTTGCTGCAATGATTCTTGCAGATTCTCCGATTACTTTAACGAATGTACCTCATTTAAAAGATGTGAACACCTTAGTGAAGCTGATTGCTGGCTTAGGCGTTACAATGAGTTATGAAGGGGATACGGTTCGTGCGGATGCATCAACATTAGATAATCAGTTTGCACCTTATGAACTTGTGAAAACTATGCGTGCATCAATTTTGGTACTCGGTCCACTATTGGCTCGCTATGGAAATGCTAAAGTTTCATTACCTGGTGGTTGTGCGATTGGTTCACGTCCTGTTGATCAGCATTTAAAAGCATTAGAAGCTTTAGGTGCGCAGATTGAAGTGGAAAATGGTTATGTTCATGCTTCTGTTGATGGTCGCTTAAAAGGTGGCGAAGTTATTTTTGATATGGTCACTGTTGGTGGCACTGAAAATATCTTGATGGCTGCTGTATTGGCTGATGGTGTGACGACAATTCGTAATGCTGCTCGTGAACCTGAAATTACTGACCTTGCACAAATGCTCATTAAAATGGGTGCCAAGATTGAAGGTCTAGACACAGATACATTAGTTGTAACAGGCGTTGAAAGTTTACATGGCTGTGAATATGCGGTTGTTGCTGATCGAATTGAAACTGGTTCATATTTAGCTGCTGCTGCAATTACAGGTGGTCGAGTTAAAACCACGCATACGGACCCAGCATTGTTAGAAGCAGTATTGGATAAATTTGAAGAAATGGGTGCAGAAGTGACCCGTGGTGATAATTGGATTGAACTAGATATGCAAGGTAAACGTCCTAAAGCTGTGAGCTTTAGAACTTTACCTCATCCCGAATTTCCAACTGATATGCAAGCACAGCTTATGGCGGTCAATGTGATTGGTCGTGGTTTTGCAACGATTTCAGAAACAATTTTTGAAAATCGTTTTATGCATGTTCCTGAATTGTCACGTATGGGCGCAAATATTCAAGTGGAAGGGCATGATGCAGTCGTAACTGGCGTAGATAAATTGCAAGCTGCTCCTGTAATGGCGACTGATTTACGTGCATCATTTTCTCTTGTTCTCGCTGCATTAGTCGCAGAAGGTGAGACTTTAGTTGATCGTATCTATCATATCGATCGTGGCTATGAACAAGTTGAAGAAAAGTTACAAAGTTTAGGTGCTCAGATTAAGCGAGTAAAAGGATGAATGACTTAAGAAACGATGATCCAAATTTTGATGTAATGGGTAATTTTGATCATGGTTTAACCTTAGCACTCAGTAAAGGACGTATCCTAAAAGAGACATTACCTTTACTTGAGAATGCGGGTATTAATTTATTAGAAGATCCTGATAAATCACGTAAATTAATTTTCCCAACCACACATAAAAAAGTACGTATTTTGATTCTTCGTGCTTCTGATGTGCCGACGTATGTTGAGAACGGTGCAGCAGATTTTGGTGTAGCGGGTAAAGATGTGCTGATGGAACATGGCGCCCAACATGTTTATGAGTTACTTGATCTAAAAATTGCAAATTGTAAATTGATGACTGCTGGTAAAGTTGGCATGGAACGTCCGAAAGGCCGTTTAAAAATTGCAACCAAATACGTGAATCTTACTCGTCAATACTATGCAAGTTTAGGTGAACAAGTTGATGTGATCAAACTTTATGGATCGATGGAGCTTGCACCTTTGGTTGGGCTGGGTGATTACATCGTCGATGTGGTCGATACAGGTAATACTTTACGTGCCAATGGTTTAGAGCCATTAGAAGAAATTTGCAAAGTTTCTTCTCGTTTAATTGTCAATAAAGCGAGTTTTAAACGTAAACAAGCCGTGTTGAATCCAATTTTGACGCAACTTGAAGAAGCTGTGAAATCACGTTCAGTATGATTTTGCATGATGATTCAAAAAACCGTTCTTTTGAACGGTTTTTTATCGCTTAATTTTCTAATTAAGGGAAAGAATGTCTTACTTTCAGATGATGCTCGTTTAAAACAACAAGATGCGCCTGAAAATTTAAATGCTTCAGTTGTTGTGGAACGTCATGGTGCTTTGAATTGGCTAATACAGCATGATGGAGATTGGAATAATCCAGACTTAAATACATAAAATTTAAAATATTTAAACCTAAAAATGATTTTTTCTATTAAAGCAGGTGGAAATGCTGATGTTATCTTGCCCACAAGCGTGTTGAAAAAGAGTAAACTTAGCTTTCTCTTATTCGCCTTGTGGGTAAATTGATGCGACGTTTATCGACTCAGGATCAAAATTTTAAACAGGCATTTGCTGAACTTTTAGCATTTGAAACTGTGAATGATCCTCAATTAGTACAAACTGTAGACCAAATCATTGCTGATGTTCGTCAGTATGGTGATGATCATGTACTTAAATTAACACAACAGTTCGATCGACATCCAGCGCATCAATTCTCGGATTTGGAACTGACCCAAGCTCAACTTAAAACTGCATTTGAAGGCTTAAGCACAGAAATTCGTGAAGCCTTAGAATTGGCTGCAAAACGTATTCGTTCTTTCCATCAGGCACAAAAGCAGGAAGGTTGGACTTATGTTGATGATCTAGGTAATACATTAGGTCAGAAAGTCACACCACTTGATCGCGTCGGGATTTATGTTCCTGGTGGATTAGCATCTTATCCATCATCTGTACTTATGAATGCTTTACCAGCACATGTAGCAGGGGTTCCTGAAATTATCATGGTGGTTCCAGCGCCGAATGGTGAATTGAATCCATTGGTTTTAGCAGCTGCATATTTAGCAGGGGTAAGCCGTGTATTTACTATTGGCGGTGCTCAAGCCGTTGCAGCGTTAGCTTATGGAACGCAAACCATTCCAGCTGTCGATAAAATTACAGGACCGGGGAACCGTTTTGTAGCAGCAGCCAAACGTGCAGTCTTTGGTCAGGTGGGTATTGATATGATCGCGGGGCCTTCGGAAATTTTGGTGTATGCCGAAGGGGAAAATAATGCTGAATGGTTGGCTATGGATGTATTGTCTCAAGCTGAGCATGATACGGTTGCACAAGCCATTTTTATTACGCCAGATGAAGCACTTTTAAATGCTGTCGAAACAGCCATTGAAAAGCATTTAAGTGAATTGCCAAAATCAGAAATTGCTCGAACTTCGATTCAAAATCGTGGTGCGTTGGTACTGGTAAAGGATCGTGCGGAAGCGATAAAACTGATTAATCAGGTTGCTCCAGAGCATTTAGAATTATGTCTTGATGATGCTGAATTAATGAGCCAAGAGATTCGTCATGCAGGTGCGATCTTTATGGGGCGTTATACGCCTGAAGCGATCGGTGATTATTGTGCAGGTCCAAATCATGTTTTACCGACTTCGGGTACAGCGCGTTTTTCTTCACCGCTCGGCGTTTATGATTTCCAAAAGCGCTCAAGTTTAATTATGTGCTCGCAAGAGGGCGTTAAAACTTTGGCTAAAACAGCAGATGTGTTGGCAGTTGAAGAAAATCTTGATGCCCATGCACGCTCGGCACGCTATCGTTATCAATAACCGATTCGAAGAATAGATAGGGGCTGATAGAAGCCCCTTTTTTGAGATATATGAGAGTACAACAATGACGTTTACAACTGAACAAATGCGTTTTTGGAGTCCAGAAGTTCGTGAACTTGAGCCATATGTACCAGGTGAGCAGCCTAAGATTCAGAACTTACTAAAACTTAATACCAATGAAAACCCATATCCACCATCACCTAAAGTTGTGGAAGCTGTTCAAGCAGTTTTAACTCACCAAGCCGATGCTTTGCGCTTGTATCCAGATCCAGATGCGACCGCTTTAAAGCAGGCAATTGCTAAACAGCAGCATGTTGATGTTGCTCAAGTCTTTGTCGGTAATGGTTCGGATGAAGTTTTAGCGCATATTTTTAAGGCTTTTTTTATTCAGAAAGAGCCAATTCTCTACCCAGATATTACCTATAGTTTTTATCCTGTTTATAGCCAGTTTTTTGGAACTCAGACCAAGCAGATTCCATTGAATGAAAAATTCGAAATTGATGTGTCGGATTATGCACAAGAAAATGGCGGTATTATTATCACCAATCCGAATGCACCAACCAGCATTGCATTAGGATTAGCGCAGATTGAGCAAGTACTTAAAACAAATCCTGATCGAGTTGTAGTGATTGATGAAGCCTATGTCGATTTTGGTGCAGAGTCAGCGGTACAATTGGTCAATCGATATGAGAACCTAGTTGTTTGCCAAACCACATCGAAATCGCGTTCATTGGCTGGTTTACGTGTTGGATTTGCGATTGCTCAAGCGCATTTGATTGCTGCACTTGAAGCAGTGAAGAATAGTTTTAATTCTTATCCAATCGATCGTTTTGCGATTGCTGCAGCGGTAGCCTCATTTGAAGATCAAGCTTATTTTGAAGCACAATGTGCCAAAGTGATTGAGAGTCGAGAAAAATTAGTTGGTGATCTCACGGCTTTAGGTTTTGATGTATTGCCATCGAAAGCCAATTTTATCTTTGTCACGCATCCTCAATACGATGCTGCTCAACTGGCTCAACAATTACGTGAGCATGGTATTATTGTGCGTTATTTCAATAAGCCACGGATTAATCAATTTTTACGTATCACAATTGGTACCGATGAACAAAACCAGCGTTTGGTGAATACGCTTAAAAATCAAATTTTATAATTCTATAAAATTTAGTTCTCAGATTTTTGCCATGTATTGAGTAAATCAAGCATGGCAGAAATTTTATCAAAGCATTCTTGGTACTCGGCTTCTGCATCAGAAGCAACCGTAATGCCGCCACCTGCCCACATTGATAATTGATCCTGATATTTTTGAATACTACGGATTAAGATATTCCAGCAACCTGTTCCATCAAAATTAAAATAACCCAAACTTCCACAATATGCGCCACGTGGAGCACCTTCTAATTCATCAATAATTTGCATAGCGCGAATTTTGGGTGCCCCTGTAATTGAACCACCCGGAAGGGCGGACAATAACATCTGCATGGGGTTTACTTCTTTTTTTAAGGTTGCAGTGATTTCACTGACCATATGATGAACTTGGTTGAAGCTTTCAATTTCAAAAAGTTTTGTAGTTTCTACAGATCCTGTTTCTGCATAAACACTTAAATCATTACGAAGTAAATCAACAATCATCACATTTTCAGCCTGATCTTTTTCAGAGCGGCTTAGCTGATCTTTAGATTGTTGGTCTTGCTCGGCATCATCAAAACGAGGCATTGTACCTTTAATTGGTCGTGTTTTAATTTTTCGATTTTTTTGAAATTCGATAAACAATTCTGGAGAACAGCTGAGTAGCTCAAAATCATCTATTTTGAGATAGGCAGCATAAGGTGCATGGGTGAGCGCCCATAAATCCTGTGCTCGATCTAATAATGAACCTTGTGTTTTTGCAATAAACTCTTGAGTTAAATTAATTTGGTAGCAGTCACCAGCTTTGATATATTCCTGCACTTGATTAAATGCATGTAAGTATTGTTGCTTAGACCAGCGCGGATAGCATTTTTCTAATAATGAGAAAGGTGTCTTTTGAATATTGATTGGTTGATTGAGTAGATTTATGACATTTTGATAGATACTTTCAGCTTCATTTTCATTACTATAAAAATACCAAGCATCATCCTGAAACTTTAAAAAAGTCGAATATAGACCTAAGAAAAAACTGGGTTGATTTCGTGAAACCATGTTTATAAATTGATTTGCACTATAGTCATAGCTAAAAAAGCCAATATATCCACCACCAAAAGTAGTTTTCATTGAACTTTGTGAATGGGATTGAAAATTTAAAAAATCGCTAATAGGTAAGGTTGCTTGTACATTCTTATATTTATTAAATTGAGTTTTACAAAATTTTTTGAGTTTTGACTGTTCTAATACTAAAAATTCTTGAGGCAAAAAACCAATTGTCGGAGTGTGATTGTCATATAAATAAACTAAACCAGTGAGTTCATTCAGTTGTATAAGAAGGTCAAATGCAGAGGTGAGTTGCGTGTCAAGTTTTTGCTGAAAATGAGACATATAACAAAAATACATTCATATACATTTGGAAAATATAATTGTACTACAATCATCTAAACTCTACTGATATTTATCCTATAGATAAAAGCTTGAAAAATATTTGTGAAATGTATTGTGATTCTATCTACTGAAATTGCAAAACAAGTTGCAATTTTCATGAATTGATTTAAGAAAGCGCAATTGTTTACATTTTGCAGTGATTTGGACGGATGATAAAAGGTCGAAATAGGATATTTGACTATGATTTTCTAAAAATGCTGGTTAAAAAATTATAGTGCTTTCCAGATGTTAGAGCATATAAGTTAAAGTGATGCACGAAAAAAGTATCATGCCGTTTGTCGGGTTATTTATAAAAATCGATTAACAGTAGTTGAACATAAAATAACAAACCTGTAATTTAGTACTTGCTAAACGAACTACTCAAGGATTGGAAGTTCAAGTTGTCATTAAGAAAAAAACAACCGTGGACAGTTTAGAGTAGTGAAAGTCAAAAAATAAATGCTCTTGGGAGAGTGCTCAATGAAAATGTTTACTAAACTAGCTTTAGTTTCTTCAATGGCGATTAGCGCGAATGCAATGGCTATGCAGTCAATGGATGATGCTGCACTAAGCGCTGCAACAGGTCAAGACGGTATCAATATTGGTATTGGTATTTCTAAAATTGAAATTGAAAAAGTTTTAATTCACGATAATGATGGTTTAAATGGTGCAGCTGCAAATGCTGGTGCTATCGTAATTAAATCAAATGGTGCTGGTGCAACTGCTGCTAACGGTATCGTAATTACTGCTCCAATGGATGCTGCAGGTACTGCTGTAGATAATACTCGTGCTTTAGCATCACATAACCTTGTTGATCTTACAATTGATACAGATGCTGGTACTAATGGTGCTTTCCTTAACGTTGCAGCTGCTGTATCTGGTTTAGATATTTATATCGGTGAAATTGGTGTGTCTGGCTCGAATGCAGCAAGCACTACAGTTCGTCGTGGTGCTGATGAAGCAAACAACTACAACGCAATTTTATCTGGTTTAACGATCAAAACTGGCGTTATGAATGCTAATGTTCAATTAGGTGCTGCTCCACAAGGTGCGATGATTGTATTAAATGCAAATATGCAAGGTGGTTTAGAGATTAAAAACCTAGGTATTATTGATAGTTCAACTAAAAAAGGTAAAGGTGATGGTACAGATGCTACTAACCGTGCTGCAGGTCAAATCTTCCTTGACAGCATCAAATTTTCAGATGCTAACTCTGCAAACTTAACAGTGAATGCTGCTGTAAGTGTTATTGGTAAAGAAGGCGCTAATAAAGGTTACTTACGTATTGTCACAGGTTCAGGTGCTACTACACCTACAAAAGATATGTACATCAAAGGTATTCATTTAGGTAGCCAAGCAGCAGCTTCAATTGGTGATGTAGAAGTTCAAGGTTTACAAACTTACTACTTCAACGGTACTACAAATGTTCAAGGTTCTGTGATCACTATTTCTGGTCACTAATCTTATAACAAAAAAAGCGCACTAGTTGCGCTTTTTTTTATTTGAAATAAGTATTTTTATGTGCTAAAAAAAACGGAAAATAGTTTTGCTAAAGCACAATAAATTACTTAATGACAACTAATTTTTATTAAAAAATACATTTCGTCAAAAAAAACTAAAAAAAAGCTGCTTTTTTTTATAAAAAAAGGTATCTTCAACATGCAGGGATGAGGTGTTTACGGATACTAAAATAAAATGAATAAGGCAAGTTGTGCCACTGTTAGAAAAAGAGACTTATGTTAGAGATCGCTTTAGGATCAGCATTGATGTATTACTTTACAACGCAAGCCTTCGAAATAGAAAAAAAACCAGAGGGGACTGTATATTATACAGAGACCTTAGATTCTCGTAATCCTTCTTTTACACGTAATCATCGTGAGGCGGTCACAATTAAACCCGCTATAGAAGACCAGTTTCGGGGGATTGTTCGTCAGGCCTATGACTACAGTTGTGGATCAGCCGCATTAACTACGCTGTTAAATGGCTATGGTGGTTTACGTTTGACTGAACAACAAACGATGACAGGTTTGCTTCAGTATGGTGAGTATCAACGTATTATTGAGCGCCGTAGTTTTTCATTACTGGACATGAAACGTTTTGTCTCTGCATTGGGGATAAGTAGTGGTGGTTATCGTGGAGAGTTCTCTGACTTAACTTCATTGAAGCAGCCAGCAATTGTGCCTATTACCTATGCTGGCTTTAAACATTTTGTTGTGTATAAAGCATATAAAAATGGGCGAGTGTATGTTGCAGATCCATCATTAGGCAATATTAGTTTTGATGAAATTCGCTTTAAACAAATTTGGGATAATAATACGCTTTTTATCGTTGATATTCCTGAGCAATACCGTAAAAACCTATTAGCGCTGCAAGACTCGGATATGCGCCATGTAGAAGATGCAACTGTTAATAAATACGCGCTTGCGGAAATTCAGTTTCCGACACAAAAGTTTGAACGTATGGCTGATAAGGCATCAACGATGCGTAAAGTATTAGATGCAGATCCGACATCTGCTACTTACAATCAACCAATTACGACTTTTATGCGCTTATATTACAAGCGGAAGTAATTTAGAAATCATTAAAATTAATGTATTAATAGGATGTAACGCAAAATGAAAAGTCCATGGATGAACATCAGTGTGTTGGCATTAAGTATGAGTGCAGTAACAACAACACTTTATGCTGAAGAACAGAAATCAACGGAAGTTCAGACCGAACAAACAACGCAAGTAGATCAAGCTACAGATGCAGTGAAAGATGAGTCCAATGTAAAAGCTGGTGATAGTCAAGCAACACAAGCAGCAAATGCGTTACAAAAGCAAGAAGGTGATGCGACTAAAGAAACAAATTTACAAGAAGTATTTACATCTAACGAACGTCAATATTCATTGATAAAAAAAGGTGTTATTTCTTCTTATTATGACATTGATTACACATACTATCGAGATAGTAGACTAGATCTTGCTACGGGCGATAGTACAAGTGCTTTACAACGCTTACGTGTTGAAGAAGATGCAAACCATACACTTACAAATACATTTACTACCCAATATGGTTTACTTGATAACTTGACCTTATCAGCATCTATTCCTCTCATAGCAAAAAAAGATTTATTGCAACAAAAGACTGCTGCGGGTTTGGGTGATGTTTCTTTTGGTGCTCGTTGGGAGCCATTTCCATTAAAGCAAGGTCGTCTCCCATTAGTACTTTTTGGTAGTTTATCAACGAAAACTGGTGATAGTCCTTATGAAATTGGTATTGATGAATTATCTACAGGTAAAGGATATTACTCGGTCGGTTTTGGAGCAAGTACGCGTAAATATATTGACCCTGTTGTGCTTTTTAGCTCAGTATCGGCGAGCTATGGTCTGAAAGAATCTGGACTTAACCAATTACGCGCAAGCAGAGTGTTGGATAGTTTCGATCCAGGTTTAAGTGGTGGGTTTTCATTCGGATTTGCATATTCGTTTAACTACGACGTATCACTCACAATGTCCTATCAGCAAAGTTTTAACACTGGGGCAAAATTTTACTTCAAGAATGATGAAAGCTATCAATCGGCCGATCAAAGTAGTGCCATGTTGTCATTTGCGTTGGGCGTAAGGGTATCACCAGAGACAATTGTAAATGGCACCGTTGCTATTGGGTTAACGGAAGATGCGCCAGATGTGTCCTTGGGCTTGTCATTCCCACTCGATATTATAGGTTTCGGCAAAAAAGTTCGTTAAGGAGATGTAATGGTGAAATACCTAAAATTATGTCCTTTAACGGCAGCAATTTTTTTAGCTAGCTTATCTAATATTGCTAACGCACAATTAGGACAGGACTTATCTGTAGATTTACGTTCATTATCCTTAGGAAATGCAGTTACTGCTGATCCACCAGGGATTAGTGCGGTACATTTTAATCCAGCAGCATTAGCTAAGATTGATGGGTTGCAAACTGATGTGCAAGGTATTTTAGCTAACTTTGCTATTCAACGTGAGTATTCAGCTCCTGCTCGTTATAATGTTTTTGGTTATTCCGATGATCCATTGGTCTGTAATGATGGACCAGAGGTTAGAACTGGAATATGTACCGATTTTAAAGGAACAGTTCACGGGGACGTTGAATACGCAAGTATTTATGTGCCGATTCTTAAAAAAATCGTAGATTTAGGACCTAATGCTCCATTAGCTGCACCAACTGCGGCGATTGCTTATAAGCCACCTGGTTCCAAAGTAACCTATGCCACAGCTATGTACGCACCATTAGTTGCAGGTTTTGGCGCAGAAGATGGTAATCCAAGTAATTATATGGGCCAACAAGTTGCATTAGAGCGTATTACCTATTTATCGCCCTCTTTTGGCTATCAAGTGAATGATCATTTATCAGTTGGTGCATCATTTGGTATGTCTTACCAAGCGATCGCACTTAAAACGGATCTACGCTTTCCAAATGAACTGATTGGTGTATTGCGAATGGTAGATGAAGTGGTATGTACTCCATTTAAGAATAATGGGGATATTATCACCGATTTCCTATTATTTGGTATTTGTAACGCCCAAGAAGGTATGAACCCGTTTAGTAAAGTGGGGGCAATGGATGTATCTTTAGAGCAATCATTAAGTCCAAGTTATAATTTGGGCGTATTATGGGAGCCAACCGATGATTTTAGTTTTGGTATGGTTTATCAAAGTGAAGCTAAAATGCGATTGCGAGGTAAATATTTAATTAATAATGCGACAGCTCCGCAACAACTCATAGCTGGTTTAAATTCGTCAGCGACTGGTCAAATTCTTGCGGCAATTCTTGGCTTCCCTGGGTATATTCCTAATGTGGAATCTGGTTTAGTAGCTATGGATTTTAAATATCCACAACATTTTAAAGCGGGTATAAAATATAAAATATTTCCCGACTTGCAAATGAACTTTGATCTCGGTTGGACCGACTTCGCTGCATGGGATAAGTTTAAGTTTGAATTTGATCGACAAATATCACTATTAAAGGTTGCTAAACTTTTGACTGCTGATGTAACGGATCGTTCTTTAGCTTTACCTTTAAAGTTTCAATCATCTTGGCGTTGGGGAATCGGTTTTGAATATTCAGCAACTGATCGGTTGAAGTTACGCATGGGGTATGAGCCTCGCACGAGTTCGATTCCTGACGATAAACGAAATACGATGGTACCAATTAATAATGCTCAACTGTTCGGTTTAGGTGCTGGTTATCGATTTGATCAAGATACAGATTTAGATCTTTCAATTGGCTTCATACGCAGTCGTGATGATATTCCTGCAAATACGAGTAGTCTTGCAAATAAAACAGGGGTTGATAATATTTTATTAAACCCATACGCAGGCTTAGATATTAAAACCAATACTAAGATCACTTTGCTTGGTATCAGCTATAGAACAAAATGGTAATGTTAACGACTATGATATTAAAACAATCTAAGCTTGCAATAGCTGTAATTATTACTGTTATTGCAAGTACTTCGGTTGTATATGCAGATGGTTTTTATACAATTATTGGCCCTGATGGAAGACCAATGATTATTCCTAAAAAACCAACAGAAAATGAGAATAGAACAGATAAGGTTATACGTTCTAATGATGTTGATTCTCCAGCAGCATCAGAAAAAAATCTACCTGTTGGAAATAACGTTAATTTAAATTTACCAACAATATCAATATCTAAGCAAGATGTTGTTAAGAATACAGTTAAAATACAATCATCCTCAGAATCAAAATTAGCTTCTGAAGTAGTTCATCAACCAAAATCTCAAAATTTTATAAATACTTCAAAAGAAATAATTGATGCCAATACTAATAAAAAGATAACAGCAAAATTAAATGTTGCTAGTAAAAGTCTAACTACTATTGAGGCAAAATCATCTGCTTCATCTGCTTCATCTGCTTCATCTGCTTCATCTGCTTCATCTGCTTCATCTGCATTCATACAAGTAGATGGTGTTGAATATGTCAATAATGAATATTTAGAAGATCAGGAATTTAATTTAGAGGGTAAAAAGCGCTTTTATAGTATGCCTGATGGTACAGGACGTATAGAAACGATAGAGCGTAAAAAAGGAGTAAGTCGATCAATTTTGGATAAAATATTAAACAAATCAAACCAGAGTCTAAATTCAATTACTTTATCTAATAATTATGTTCGTTTATCTGCACAAGATTTATCTCTGGCATTTGAGAATGATCGTTGTTTCTTAGAAAGTTATAGCAAAAATAAAACAATCAAGAGTTTAGTTCCCGAAAAAGAAATTGGCTTATGGCCTCGGAAACCTATAAAAGAAAAATTTGAATATGAATTGGTCAAGCTTGATCAAAATATTCAATATATGCAATTTGATTCTTATGCATCTAATACTGATAAACCGACATATTATTGGCCTTTAGTGATTTTTTTAGATAAGTCTGGTTGTATATTAGAAGGCGTGAGTGGATTTAAAAATCAGAAGATTCCAGCAACATTATTACAACATGCAGCCCTTCAAGGTGTAATTAAGATACCGCCTAAAAGTTATTATATGATGATGACTCCATTAGCATCAGCCGTGGATGTTCCAGAGCAGGAACTTTCAAATCAAGGACAGATTAAGATTGCTGCTTTACAGTAAGCATTAATAGGATGAACCCATGACAAATAACAAAATTTTCTTACCCTTCGCTTTAACGACATTAGTAGCATTATTACAAGGCTGTGGAGGCGAGAGTACAAAAATTAATGAAGATCCAAATAAAGGGGTTAGTGGCGTAACAACTAGTACGAGTTGTACGCCTACAAGTAGCGACTGTCTACCCTTTGCCATGGATTATCCTATTTCTGGTTTAAATTTTGATTGTAGTAGCGATAAGGCAAATCACTTTGCAACTAAACTTGATTCAAATGCTGTTGGGGGAGCTTGTAAATTAGGCGACACTGCAACTTTTTATATACAAGGTAAAGATGCTAGGAAAATTAACCTTGGTATTGTGAAATTAGATGATATTTCTAAGATTAATGACTCAAGGTATCCAGTACCACGGCTTCGAGTAATTGATTTAGCAAGCGCATTAACAGGAAAAATGCCAACAGCACTTGATCCAAATGATGAGACTATTCGTGTAGCGATAGCATTAATAAAAATTTTCCATAGTATTGGTCTTGAGCAAGAAGATAACGCTTTGGGTGATATTCAACCTACTCAGATTAGTAACGAAAAGAAAGATCTATTATCTCAATTAACTAAAGATATTGGTGTTGCTGAACTGAGTAATGGTTCTTACGTTGATATCTTAAAGCCATGGTTAAGTGTTAGTAATGTAACAGATGAACAAGCGATGGTGCTGCTTCAGCGTCTCTTAAATTTATCGAATGCAGGTGTATGGCAAACAACAATACCTTTCTTAAAGGCGGGTACAATTACACCTTCAGTTAAGACTCCAGATGGCTTTTTTGGTTGTAATCAATCAAATTATAATGATTGTGTAAATCCTGATAAAGGTAATGACCTTATACATTCGATGGGGGAGGTCTTTTTACTTACAGATCGACAAGGATATACAATAGGAACAGGTCAACAATGGCGAGGTCCTGCAAGTTTTATAGAGGGTAAACTTTATCCACCACTTGTATTAATTACTAAAGTCAAAGCTCAAAAAGTACAAATTAATCCTCAAAATACGTGGTTGAATCCGATTAATCGTGAAATAAACTCTAACCAACCGCTGCGTTTTGCTTTGACAACCAACCCATCAGAAGACTTAAAATTTAAGCAAGGTAAGTTGATTAATGGTCATACAATTCCTGGGACAGAATATATTTATAGAGTTTTATTAAATGCTAAAGATACTGACCCTGTAAATACAGCACATTTGGGGCAATGGGAGCAAACTATAGGTGGTCAAGCTTATAATGGAAGTTTAGAAATTTATAAAGCAAACCCGCCAAGTTACTTAGGTAAAGATGTTTTTAAAACCATTACAAATGTAAAAACAAATCAAAAATATATTTTCCCTTTATATGCGACTCTAATTTTTGGTTTCTCTGATAATAGTATTCCTGACTCAGAAAAAATTAAGTTAGGGATTGTAATTGACGAGAATGGTGATATCCGAACTGATATTCGTAAAAATTCTACATCTAGTGATATGTCCGGAGAGTGTGCAAAAATCCAATCTATTAATTCAGATGGGACGATCACTGATGAGTTTGGAGAGACTCAATATCGTATAGGCTCTACAGGAGCAACCTCTTTTACACCTACAAGTAAATCAGTATCTATCCGAGCAATTTTATCTAATCCAAAATTTGGTATATTAAATGGTGCGATGTTTGGATTGAATGTTGGTGTTATTTATAATGAAACGATTAAAGCTATTGGTGGCGCTAAAATTAATATTCACAATTTATTAAGTGATGCCCCACAAAAGGAAATAACATTAACCGACTTTACTGAGACAAGTAGTACAGTATATTGGTCAAACACTTACGCTTATTATCAGGGTGTGTATGTAAATCTATACGATAATTTAAAAGACACGGATAAAAATAATTATGTTAAACCTACAGATGAAGATCGTAAAATGGCTAAACGCTGGACTGGTCCAGTGACTATTCAACTAGCGGATCAAAATTTAAACGCATGTAAAGCTGTTAAAATAAAGTAAGAGTTAAATAAAAAGACCGCGATAAGCGGTCTTTTTATTTAACCCGTATGATCTAAACGTGTACCTAATGTTTCTAAATGAGATGGAAATAATCCTAGTTTACGATCTGCAAAATAATGTTTTAAAGTTTGTTCTACACTCGGAAATGCGAGTTCTGCCCATGGGATATCATGTTCTTCAAATAAACGGCATTCGAGACTTTCTTCTCCAGCTCCAAAAACACCATCTTTCAATTGTGCTTTAAATAGAACATAAATTTGTCCAATACGTGGAATATTGTACATACAATATAACTGTTCGATTTCAACTTCTGCTTCAGCTTCTTCTCGTGTTTCACGAGCAGCACCTTGTTCCATGGTTTCAAATAATTCCATGTACCCAGCAGGAAGTGTCCATAGCCCATAACGTGGTTCGATGGCACGTCGACACAATAAAACTTTATTATCCCAAATGGCTAATGCACCGCAAATAACTTTCGGATTTTCATAGTGGATATTGCCACAGTGTGTACAGACGAGCCGTGTTTTATGATCACCTAGCGGGATTTTTGCTTCAGTTTGATGTCCACACGCAACGCAAAAGCTCATAATTATCATCAGCTACAGAGATAACTCAGCATAACTGAATTTTGATCACTTCGCATCATGATCTATGATTGTGATTGAAATTTCAGTTATGATGATTTGTAAGGAAAATGAGAAAAAGAGATGAGTCATATGGAAGAACCATCGTTAATACAGCTTTTACAACAACGGTTGCGTTTTTCCAAACGAATCCAACAAGCTGATGCAGCGGTTTTAATTGCAATTACACAAGAACAGCAACCTAAGGTCTTACTCACACGTCGTTCAATCCATTTATCTCAACATGCAGGTGAGGTGTCTTTTCCAGGAGGAAAGCGTGATCCGAGTGATACCAGTAATATTGTAGTTGCTTTGCGTGAAGCACAAGAAGAAACAGCGCTTAATCCCTTCGATGTCAAGCTGTTAGGAGATTTACCGATACAACGTGCGCGTAGTGGTTTATCTGTGAAACCGATTGTAGGATTAATTCCCGCACAAGTAGATCTAATTGCCCAACCTACAGAGATAGATCGTATTTTTTTTGCACCATTGCAGCAGTTAATTGATGCACCACCTTTACCCTATGAAGTGCGTTTAGCTCGACAGTCAATTTATTTTCCGAGTATGCAGGTTGAAAATGAGATCGTATGGGGTTTAACCGCTCGAATGTTAGTATCATTATTTCAGTATGGGCTAGGACATCAAAAAAAATGGCCTTTTTTAGTTAATCCTCCTCATTTTGGATTATCTAAATTCTAATCACGTCTTATTAAAATAGAGTAGTATTTTGTCATGATGTACACATATCAAGGATTGAGCCCTAAAGCATTACATGAACCTTGGGATGGCTGGATTGCACCGAATGCAACGGTGATTGGTCAAGCTGAGTTAGGTCGCCAAGTTAGTATTTGGTTTGGTGCGGTTGTAAGAGCTGATAATTGTAAAATTCGGATTGGAAATTTCTCGAATATTCAAGAGAATGCCGTTTTACATACTGATGCAGGTATTGAACTGAATATTGGGGATTATGTGACAGTCGGTCATCAAGCCATGTTGCATGGCTGTACGATTGGAGATAATTCTTTAATTGGTATCAATGCTGTAGTTTTAAATAATGCGGTGATTGGTAAAAATTGTATTATTGGTGCAAATGCATTGATTCCTGAAGGTAAAGTTATCCCTGATAATTCTGTAGTGATGGGATCACCAGGAAAAGTGATCAAAACTTTAGATGAGCAAGGCGCTGCACGGTTACGCTTGAGTGCTTTACATTATGCTGAACATTATAAGAATTTTTTAGTATTGGAAGAGTTTAATTTCTAATAATTACGAATTGATATAGTGTGTTTCTTGAGCCAAGTATATCCTTGGCTTTTTTGTATCTATAAAAAGTCAATAACTCGCTTAGGGCGCTTGAGTGGGGTATGATACTCGACGTTTTTTATCTCTTTTAAGCTAAGGTTTTTGCATGAAGTTGCTTGCATTGGAAACTGCAAATGAGCACTGTTCAGTTTCATTAATTGATGATGTTCAAGAACTCTATTTTCAATTAGATGAGCGACCAAAAGCACAAACGCAAACCATTCTGCCATTAACTGAACAGGCGCTATTACAAACTCAAACTCAATTGGCTGATTTGGCTGCAATAGCCTTTAGTCGTGGGCCAGGTTCATTTAGTGGTGTACGTATTAATGCTGCGGTTGCTCAAGCTTTGGCATGGTCACAAGATTTGCCTGTTATTCCTGTATCAAGCTTGCAAGCGTTAGCGCAAGCTGCATATCGTTTGACAGGATTACAGCAGGTGACAGCTGTTTTAGATGCACGTATGCAAGAAGTTTATATTGCTAATTTTAGTCTAGATGAAAATGGCATTATGCATGCTGTCGATGAAGAAAAATTATTAAATTATGAACAAGCGACCGCATATCGTAAATTTACGGCGATTGGCTCAGGTTCAGAATTGATTAAGCCAAGTCAAATAGACTCGCAAGAGGCTTCCATTCTAAAAACGTCTGCAACAGAAATTCGAGCAACTGCACAAGACATTGCAACAATTGCTCGAATTTATGCTGTACAAAAAAAATGGGTTGATGCTGAGCATGCACTGCCTGTGTATTTACGTGATGATGCATGGAAAAAAATTCCAGAACAAAGTAAAGCGAATTAAGGTTAATTATGGATCTTTTATTGCTATTTAAAGCAGCAATTATGGGTTTGGTAGAAGGGATTACCGAATTTCTACCAATCTCAAGTACAGGGCACTTGATTCTAGCAGGGCAGTTGCTAGATTTTTGGACGCTTGAAAAGCGAGAAATGTTTGCTGTTGCAGTACAAATTGGTGCAATTGCAGCGGTAATCTATGAATATTGGGGCAAACTCTGGGGCGCATTAATCGGAGCACTCACAGGTCAAGAACAAGGTCGCCGATTAAGCCTGAATTTAATTATTGCTTCTATTCCAATTGTGATTATTGGATTGACCTTTGGTGATGTGGTAAAGGCTTATTTGTTTAATGCAGTTACGGTTGCAATCGCGCTCATTGTCGGTGGTTTCATTATTTTATGGGCTGAACGCCGCCAGCATAAAATTATAAGTCCTGAAGTCGAGGATTTGACATTCAAGCAGGCAACGCTGATTGGTTTGATTCAATGTTTTGCGTTAATTCCAGGGACTTCACGTTCTGGTTCAACCATTATTGGTTCATTATTCTTAGGTATTTCACGTAAAGCAGCGGCTGAATTTTCATTCTTCCTCGGTATTCCTGTATTAATGGGTGCAGGCTTACTGGATATGTATAAAATGCGTCATGAATTACATAGTAATGATATGGCTATTTTAGCAGTTGGAATTATTGTTGCCTTTGTTTCAGCTTTAATTGTGATTCGTGCATTAATTCGTTATGTCTCTAAGCATGATTTCACTGCTTTTGCTTACTACCGTATAGTCTTTGGTTTATTTATTTTGGCGACATGGTGGACAGGTTGGGTGCATTGGTAATGCAGATGATCTGTTGGTATCAGACGGAGTACGCGGAGCAATTTCAACAACTTCAAACCCGTTTAGCCAGTTTGGATGTCGAACTAAAAGGTCAAATCGTTGAAAAAGTGAATGCACGTTTCGTTCGTCTGAATCCAGATATGGCCTTGGTTTTAGATGAAGATGGACTGAGTCTGGCTGCGAATGGGATGAAAATGCAACCGGATTGGCGTGCTGAAATTCCTCGTTTAAAACGAGCCAATCTGAAATCCGAAATGATCGCAAGAGCATGTCAATTAGGTGAAAAACCTAGCTTAATTGATGCAACAGCTGGTTTAGGTCATGATAGTT
>JACCEA011723378.1_pt1 | contig 21868 bp, 16 predicted proteins | sample 7449851 | NCBI WGS metagenome assembly JACCEA01 (sample SAMN15323453, study PRJNA562643) | freshwater metagenome | isolation source: river surface water | place: USA:Blue River Watershed | collected 2017-08-18 | reverse complement strand
GATTGTGAAAATATGGCGATGAAACTTGTAAGTAATAGTATTTTTTTCATTTTTGTGTTATGGTAATTAGAAAATTCATTAGAATAATAGCAATAATCATTCCTTTTTTGTTTTCAACTGAGTTATTCGCTCAGAAAGAAATATACTTCAATTTATCTGATATATTCCCATTAAACGATTTCAAATTAACGAATGAAAACGGTTTAAAGGTGCAGACTTTACAAAAGAACGGACAAGTAGATAAATCTATTGAAGGTAAATACAAATTTGTAATAAATGGCTTTATCGAGAAATTAGATTTCAACAATGGCGAGGCTTCATTACCGGCTAATATTGCAGAGTCATCAGTATTATACATAAAACACGAAAAATCTACAGAGACTATACATCACTTGTTTTATCAAATTGCTGGATTTGTAATTGAAATACCTTTTTATGTTTTATGGTTATTACCCTTATTGATCATCGTAATTGCCTTAATTATAAAGAGAATTATAATGCTATTCTTGATTATAGCAGTGATTGTATTTTTTGTAGCGCAAGGATTAGATTTAAGTGATTACTTCGTTCTAATTAAAGAATCGTTGCTGCAACTTTTTTAAAATTAGAATGGGTAGCCGATACCGAAATTGAAGTTCCAGAAATTGTATTCATTGCTAGATATCCATTGACTATTGTTGAGGTTTTTGATTACCCAACGATCTGATTCTGCAAAACGAGGATCTCTAAGTTTTAAACCTAAGTCTAACCTAAATAATAAGAAACTATAATCGAGGCGCATGCCGAAGCCTGTACCTATTGCTAACTGCTTATAAAACTTATCCCAATAAAACTGTCCGTCTTTATTCACCGTCACATCTGAGATGGTCCATACGTTACCAATATCAATGAAGGTTGCGCCTTTTAATTTAGAACCAATGAAACTTTCTAAAATATCGAATCGGTATTCAATATTACCTTCTATTTTCATTTCACCGGTTTGATCTAAGTTTAATGTAGAAGCTTCGATATTTGAAAAGCCACCAGGGCCTACAGTTCTTGCACGAAATGCTCTAATACTATTAGAACCACCTGTAAAAAATTGACGTTCAAAAGGTAATACATCTGAATTCCAATATGCAAATCCAGCGCCTGTATTAAACCTATAAACTAGTTGAGATTTTTGTCCGATGAAATTAAAATACCTCAAATCTATCTCTGGTCTAGTAAAGTTATAATAAGGTAAATCGAAATAAGTATATGTTCCTTCGGTGCTTATATTATCATCTAAAATTCTAGAGATGCCGTACAAGCCCGTACCCATTACTTCTAAATTTAATCTGAAGAATATATAATCTTTTTTAAGATTTAAGACCTGATTACTAAAGGTTAAATTATAACGAATACCTTGTGTTATATGGGGTTCAAAACTCTCTTTGATGAATTGATTGTCTAAATTATTTAAAAGAGTTAATGCTTCATCTGATAGTTCTGAACGAACAAAGTTAATGCTGTATGGTGTGAATGAATGTGTTAAATATTGGTTCTGTTTCCAATCATATGTTAATGCACCAGTAAATGTTCTACGTAAATATTCAGGTCTACGTTCGGTGATGTAGTTGATACCGACGCGGGTTTTCGGACTTGAATACAAACCGAAAGTTTTTTTATCTCTAAAGAATAAGAATCCGGGGAAGGTAACACTCAAAGATGTATTCGATTCTCTACTATTAAATATCGGAATGTTTTGAGCATTCTCATCTATAAATGCCTGCGTTTCAAGTCCGGCTTTGATTCTAAACTCCAATACCTCTGCACCTCTAAAAATGTTTCTATCGGTATAAAGCAAGTTGGCTGAAGAGCCAATGTTTTCAGAGGCTACGAAGCCTTCAATCTCAGTTTGAGTACCTCTTCTTTTACCTTGTGTTAATGTAATTCTAGAATTTATTTTTGTTGAATCAGTAGAGTCAACTTCGAAATCAATATTGATGAATCTGAATATTTTCAAATCACCTAATCTATTATAGGTAAGTTCTAAGTCCTCATCTTTATATAAACTATTCTGATCTAAGAAGATCATGCGTTTTAGAACTTTAGACTTAATGATTTTTGAAGGGTCATTAAAGGTATAATGGCTTGTTGAATCATAATAAATATTAGGTTCTGTAACACGATTCTCTGGGTCAACAATATCAATGTTTACATTATTGATTTTATAATAGGGGTGAGATGTTTTATCAGCCGGATTTTCGATGACAACTTTTAAGTCGACAAAATGCCCATTGATACTTGTATCAATATCAAAATGAATAAACTCTCTATTGAAAAAGAAGTATCCATTATTTTTAATGTCTTTTACAATTCGTTCACGTTCTTGTTGTAATAAATCTTGATTGAAAATATCATCAAGTTTTATTTTGCTGAATTGTAGATTAAAGAAATATATACTTCGGATGTTAGTGTCTTTGATATCGTACTGAATATTTCTGATTTTGTAGGCACTCTGAGGGTTGATATGATAAGTGATTCTAGCTTTTTTATGTTTGATTTTAACATCTGCATAAACTTCTGCATCAAAATATCCATTGTTAAAATAGAAGGCTTGCATTTGTTGAGCAGAGAATTGAGTAATAGCAGAATCATAGATTACAGGTGCTTCACCAACTTTGTTTTTTAACCATCTACTAACTCTGTTATCTCTTTTCCAATCAAAAGCATTGTGTATACCTAGGTATAATTTTAACCAGCCAATACCCAGTATCTTTTTGTTAGGTTTTTGTCTAATGAACGCTTGACTATTGTCTTTTAATGTACTTTTCTTTCCTTTAACAGAAACTTTATGAACGAGGGCTTGATCTTTCGATAATTTACGGGTAGTACTACAACTTTCGAGTGTGATGAACACGAAAATGAGTATTATTGTATGAATGAATATATTCTGAAAAAATGATTTCGAAATCACAAATAAGCTTTATAAAGTCATTACATCAAAAAAAATATAGACGAGAGCACCAGCAATTTATTATTGAGGGTGATAAGTTATTACGCGAATTTTTAGCGTCACACTATCAGCTCTTGAATATATATGTACTCGATTCATACTACGATGAATGCCAGAGTCACTTATCAAAAGTATCGAAAAAAATAGATATAGAGATTATTAAAGCAGAAGAAATGCAACGAATTTCAACTTTTGCTAATAGCTCTGAGTGTTTAGCAATTGTAGAAATACCTAATACTTCAGATAAATTTGAAATAAGTACCGACTATTTACAAAACAATTTAGTGTTAGCTCTCGATGGAGTTCGTGACCCTGGTAACATGGGTACCATTATACGTATTGCTGATTGGTTTGGTATTCATCACATCATTTGCTCTGATGATAGTGTGGAACTTTACAATCCTAAAGTAGTACAATCAACTATGGGTTCTATTCTAAGAGTGAATGTTCAATATGTAGATCTGCATGGTTTTTTAAATACGCATAAAGATCAAAACATTTGGGGAGCATTATTGAAAGGCACTGATGTTTATACAGTTAAAGAATCTAAAAAGGGTGTTTTATTAATGGGTTCAGAGTCACATGGCATACATGATGATAATATAAAGTTCATTAATAAGCCCATTACCATACCTAATTTCGGGGGCTCGGCAGAGTCATTGAATGTGGCTGTGGCAACAGCAATATTGTGTTCAGAGTTTGTAGGGAGAGCTTAAATAAGCTTTTTTTAGAAATTACTTGTGCTAATGATGTTTTTTAGTACATTTGCAAACTCTAAATTTAGGGTCGAGTGGCCGAGTGGCTAGGCAGAGGTCTGCAAAACCTTGTACAGCGGTTCGAATCCGCTCTCGACCTCCAAAAAAACAGGTTGAACAAAAATTTTTAAGAAAATGGGTGTTACTAGATTAAAAAGAAAAGACAGAAAAAATAAAACGGTTTCTAGACTTAGAAAACAACGTTTGAAATTGGCTACTGATAAATCTATCAAGAAGCCAGTGGCAAAGTCGAATGAAGAAAGTTCAGCTGAATAATTCTTTATAATTATTAAGATATTGAATCCCGATTGCTTTTAGCAATGCGGGATTTTTGCTTTTAATGCTTAACGTTTACTGATTTTATTACCTGTTATCTGACGTTGTAGGCTGCATTTGAATCTGGTGATATCGTCAACTCTCTTCTGCGTATGTTTAGTTTTTCTACCCGTCACCCTTTTACGCCAAAGCTCAAAGCTACTTCGCTTTAAGTTCTTGCGCATCAGCGCTATTACCGAGGCTTCATCTACTCCAAATTGTGATTTAATGGCATCAAATGGGGTACGATCTTCCCATGCCATTTCTATGATTCTATCTAAATCTACCGCGTTCATAATGCATTAACATTAATAAACGCGCATGGTTTAAGTTAATTTAAAATTCTATTGTTGATGGCTTTGATGAGAGCCGGACCTTCATAAATGAATCCGGTGTATAATTGCACCAATGTTGCCCCAGCATTTAGTTTTTGAATTGCATCATCCGCAGTATGTATACCGCCAACCCCAATGATAGGGAATGATTTGTTCGATTTCTTTGATAAGTAGGCAATTACTTCTGTTGAGCGTTGTGTTAATGGCTTACCGCTTAAGCCACCCATGCCGATTTCTGTGATACGCTCTTTGCTCGTCGCTAAACCTTCACGTGAAATGGTGGTGTTACTTGCAATAACTCCAGCAATTTTACTGTCTTGCACGATTTCAACAATATCATCTAACTGCTCGTTCGTTAAGTCGGGTGCAATTTTCAGTAAGATGGGCTTTTGCTTGGCTTTATTGTTGTTTAATTGCTGCAAGTGTAGAAGTAATTGTTTTAATGGTTCTTTCTCTTGTAGGGCTCTTAAATTAGGCGTGTTAGGTGAGCTAACATTCACAACAAAATAATCTACATATGGGTAAAGCGCTTCGAAGCATTTTTCGTAATCGTTTATTGCTTCTTCATTCGGCGTGTTTTTATTCTTACCGATATTACCACCAATGATTAAATCTTTAGGTCTGTTTTTTAAGCGCTCAATTGCTCCATCAATACCTTCGTTGTTGAAGCCCATGCGATTAATCAATGCTTGATCAGCAGGTAATCTGAACATACGTGGCTTATCATTACCAGGCTGTGCAAGAGGAGTGATGGTGCCTATTTCTATAAAACCGAATCCGAAGTTCGATAACTCTTTATACAACTTTGCATCTTTATCGAAACCAGCTGCGAGTCCGACCGGATTAGGGAATTTAATACCAAAAACTTCGCGTTCTAATTTTTGACTTTTCGTAACATAAATCAATCGAGTGATGAAAGGTACACCAGGTATTGATTGAGAAAACTTGATGAGCTTAAAAACTAGGTGATGAATTTTTTCAGGGTCAATTGAAAAGAAAATCGGACGAAGTATGTATTTGTATATCATGTTAAGACTTAATGGCACGCATCATTTCGCGCTTACCGGCTGCCCCTGCAGGCCTTTGAATATTGAAGCCTAAAGACTTTAAATTTCTTTTGAGTTCACCAGTTACGCTATAGGTCACAAATATACCTTTATCTTTTAAAAAGCTACAAGTATGTTCAATAGATTCTTTGCTCCACATCTCTGGTTGATGAACTGCAGCAAAGGCATCGAAATAAATTAAATCGTATTTCTTTTGATCATCAAATGCTAGTAAATCAACTTGGTGATTACGCAAGTTTACTCCATCAATATATTCAATGCTTTCAGCAAAACTCTTATCGTAGATCGCTAAGAAATTTTCCCAATTTTTACTCGATTCAATGTATTCTCCGTAACCTGTTTTAGCTAATAAATGCTGGGGTACCGGGTACTTTTCTATACCTGTATAATTTATTCGGATGTCTGCGTTTTTTGCAAATTCTGCACTCAACAAAAAGTTAAGTCCGGTGCCGAAACCTACCTCTAAAATATCTACGTCTGTTTTCTGAAAATGATCTATAAAAAATTGGAGTCCGCTGTTTACAAAAACATGTTTCGACTCTTGCAAAGCCCCATGTTTTGAATGGTAATTCTCGCCGACAGCAGCATTGAATAGGGTAGCGGAACCATCCGAAGTAATTACAATTTCTAAATTATTCGACATGTTATTTGACTGAACGCATGCCCACTTTAATTAAATCTTTGTAGCCTCCGTCGAGATCATAGACATATTTGAAACCTTTTCTACGAAGAATACCAGCAGCTTTAGCGCTTCTAATACCTACGCCACAGTATAAAAATATCGCTTGGTCTTTGTCTAGTTTTTCTATTTCAGATTCAAAATTGGGGAGACTTACATCAATATTTCGAGCATTTTCAATATGTCCGTCGCCATACTCATACGAAGTACGCACATCTAACAACACACCTTTATGTTTGTAATAAGAAGCTTTGAATTCAATTGAATTAACTTTCAGAGCCGATTGAGCTATGCTGTTAAAACAAGAAAAAACAATAAAAAATATGATTAATAATTTTTTCATTTAAAGCCTAAAATAGCATCGAATTTAATACGAAGCTAATGAATATGCGCGAGATTCAAAATTTTGATAAACATGAAAAAGTGTTTTGCCTTTTTCACCGTTGAATTTAAAACTTTGTTCATTTACGCTCTTCTTATCAAACGATACAAGCTTTAGTTTTATTTCATTATCGCCAACTTTTAATGGTACTCTGGTATAATGAATTGAATGTGGGAGGGTTTGCCAGTTACGAGTATCAGCTTTTTCGGTAATGGCATTGACGATACCTACTAAAGAGCCCATGTTCTGATTTTGGTCACGAGCAGCATATTCTGCAGCTTTTTTAGTAGCCAAACGCATGAGAGAATTACTCATTTCTCTAAGCATACGATCATCTAAGGTTTTGAATGCGATGTTGTTAATGTTTTCAGCAAGTTCAAGATTATAAGATTTTGAATCTGCTTGAATACTTGCATTAGTATAATATGGAGGGCGTTCAACGTATTTAGGGAATGCCACTCTGATAAATTCTAAATCACCTAAAGCCGAATTGGTGCTACTACCTGCGGGTAATGGAAATGGTATGTTGATGCCAAATTCTTCATTCACAAATGTCACATAACCACCTTGGCCTTTTACAATGCTGAAGTTGATAGAGTTTTCAGATTTAACCGGACCTAGTCCATTGTTCCAGAAGAAAATGAGTTCAGGTTGGTTGTTGATTTTTGCTACATTTTTAATGCCGAATCGTTCTTCGAACTGTCGGCCTTCTTCATCGAATCCCATTGCATAAGCAGTTCTTATTACATCTTTTTTCAACTGATCGGGTATGGCTGTGTTGAATTGTTTAGTATATATTTTATCATAAGCTTCAACAGCATTACGATAAGCAATAAAGGCATTATTAATTTCTCCGGATGATTCGTAAATGATCCCCATCAAGTTAAGTCCGAAGGCATCTTCAGAATACCTATTCTTCTTTGTGTACTTATCATTTAATTGTTGAAGCTTTAAATTCAATCTTCTGCATTCAACTAAGGCAGATTCGTTGTCACCCAACTGCACATAGTTAATAGCTTTGTAATAATGAATCATCACTTTCTCATAATCTTCGGCAGCGTATTCGGTAGCCATCGGATTAGAGATTAGAGCTAAAGCTTGAGTAGAGGCTTTCTTTTGAAAATCTTCAATAGTAATATCAGCTTGATTAAAGTATTGATTACTTACCGCGTAATTGCCTGACAGCATTTCAACGGTACCACGATTCATAAAATAGATCAAACGATTTTTACCCTCTGCAGACTTCTTATCGTTTTCTAAAAGAGTTCTAGCTTCAGAAATGTTTCCAGTTTCTATTTTACTATTAAACTCTGCAAGCTTTTGATAATAGGTAGCACAAGAGCTAAAGCTCAATGCAGTAATGAATAAAAATATAATGAATTTAGGTGTGGTATTCATTTAATTCTGAACTGCCTTCTTAATTTTCTTATCACCTATCCACACTTTTTCATTTGTTTCTAAGTTGGTAAGTTCTAAGTCTACTTGATAGTAAATCACTTTGTTTTTACCATATTGGTCAACGATAGAAGTAATAACTCCATTCATCATAAAGTCAGCACCTTTCTCTAAGCCCCATTTTTTCTTAGTGTCTTCTGATGAGAAAGTTTGTTGATCATTACGTTCTTCTCTTAATTCTTTTCTCGCATCACCAGCTTGAACTAATGAAACTAATCCAGAATTCACAAAAGCTTTCTCCATGTCTTTGATGAAAGTTTCTGATTCAATATGTTCAGTAGTTTTATTTCTGATAGTACCAACGATCACTACTGGTTTCTTACCTTTTGCTGCTTGGAAATCAGTTCTCCATGGTCTCGACATACAGTCAGAAATCATTTCATTAGAAACTAAACGTGAATCGGTATCGTTCCAACGACCACTTAAATCGGTTTGTTGACTAGGGTCAATTCTTTCTACTTTTCTAGACTTGCAAGAAGTTAAAACTAAACTTGCTGAGAATAAAGCGATAATGGCTAGTGAGGCTCTTTTCATATTTTTTAATATTTTATTAATAGTTCAACGTTAAGAAAATAATTTAATTATGATATATTTATATTGTTACAATATTAAACAATTATCTATGTTCATCAAAAGACAATGGGTTTTCATTTTACCCTTATTCGCAATCATTATGAGTGGCTGTCCCTTTCCACCCACCGATGATGCAGAACCAGTTACAGTTTATACGCCACTATTTATGTCGAGAGAACAACTCGAAGTTTCTATTAAAAATCAGACAGTTCGTCAATTAGATAAGCCGGGCAAAATGATACTTTATCAGAATTATATATTCTTAAATGAAATGTACGAAGGCATACATGTTATAGACAATACAGATCCATTATCACCTCAAAAAGTTACTTTTATTAGCGTACCTGGATGTATAGATATGACCATCCGTTCAAATAAATTAATTGTAGATAATGCAGTTGACTTAGTTGTATTAGATATTCAAGACATTCAAAATATTACAGAAATGTCGAGAAGGCGAGATATTTTTCCGGAGATGACGCCGCCTGACTTCGGACGTATACCAGATAAATATTCGAAAGCAAATAGAGCAGAAGGTTTAATCATAGTAGGATGGGAGAAATAATCATGAAAAGACATATATACATTACCAGCATACTAGCATTATTATTTATAGGTTGTGGTATTGACTCTGGAGTATCACCAGGTGATAATTCAATAGCCGGATCTACAGCCCGATTTACGATGAATGGAGATTATTTATACATACTCAACGGTAATACCCTAGAAACTTATTTATTGAATGATGAGGGGGCTCTTGTTTTGAAAGATGCTAGAATAGTTACTTCGGAAGTTGAAACAATATTCAGTAGAGGAGATGCTTTGTTTTTAGGCACAACAAATGGAATGTATATCTTCTCTTTAGACTCTAATAAACTCCCTAATCTTCAGTCTTTTTATAACCACATAGTCTCTTGTGACCCTGTCGTAGCAGACTCTAATTATGCATTTTTAACCTTGAATAATAATACTAATAACAGATGTAATAGAGGGGTTAATCAATTAGAAGTAATTGATATCAGGAATATGAAGAAACCTATACTTCAAAAAGTATATGCCATGAATTCACCACGTGGTTTAGGGATAGACGGTAATTTATTATTTGTATGTGATAATAAATTTAAGGTTTATGATCGTTCAAATGTTGATTCTCTGCAACTTATCTCTGAATTTAATGTATTTGCGAACGATGTAATTCCTTATAATGGCAAATTGTTCTTAACCTCTTCATCAGGTTTTTATCAATATAATTATTCAAATAATTCGTTGAATTTGTTGAGTACGATACTTATCGGACAATAAAATTTGTATTTTTGAGAACCCCTTTTAAAGGGGTTTTTTATTTATTGCAAATTTATTCATGAGTACATCAAAGACATATTTATCATCAGAAGCAGAGGCAAAGTGGTATCCTTACTGGATCGAAAAAGGATTTTTTAAATCAGTACCAGATGATCGAGAGCCCTATACAATTGTAATTCCACCCCCAAATGTTACGGGTGTATTGCACATGGGACATATGTTGAACAATACCATACAAGATGTATTGATTCGTAGAGCACGTATGTTGGGTAAAAATGCTTTATGGGTGCCGGGCACTGACCATGCTTCTATTGCAACAGAAGCTAAGGTAGTGGCAATGCTTAAAGAAAAGGGCATTGATAAAAAGGCAATAGGTAGAGAGAAATTTCTAGAGTATGCTTACGAGTGGAAAGATAAATATGGTGGTATCATTTTACAACAATTACGTCATCTAGGAGCTTCTTGTGATTGGGATCGTACAGCATTTACGATGGACCCAGCAATGTCTGAAGCGGTAATAGATACTTTCATTCATTTGTATAACGAAGGTTTAGTTTATCGAGGAGTAAGAATGGTAAACTGGGATCCGAAAGGATTAACTGCAGTTTCAGATGAAGAGGTAATTCGTAAAGAAGTAAATCAGAAATTATATTATATCAAATATAAATTGGTTGATAGTGATGAGCATGTAATGATTGCTACAACTAGACCAGAAACAATTATGGCTGATACAGCTGTTTGTGTTAACCCTAATGATGAACGATATAAACATCTGCATGGTAAAAAAGTATTAGTGCCATTAATCAATCGTGAAATTTCTATTATCACAGATGAATATGTGACGATGGATTTTGGTACGGGATGTTTAAAAGTTACTCCAGCTCACGATTTAAATGACTATGAATTAGGTATCAAACACAAGTTAAAAGTGATTGATATTTTAAACGATGATGGTACATTAAATGAGAAAGCTGAGATTTTAATTGGTGAAGATAGATTCATTGCGAGAAAGAAGATTGCCGTATTGCTAGAAGAGGCAAATCAATTAGAGAAAGTTGAAGAGTATAAATCGCAAGTTGGGTTTTCAGAGAGAACAGATGCAGTAATAGAACCAAAGCTTTCATTGCAGTGGTTTGTGAAGATGGAAGTATTAGCTAAGCCAGCACTAGATGCAGTGGTTAATAAAGAAGTAAATCTTATTCCAGATAAATACATCAATACGTATAAACACTGGATGGAGAATGTGAAAGATTGGTGTATCTCTAGGCAGTTATGGTGGGGTCAAAGAATACCTGCATGGTATCATACGGATGGTACTATTGTGGTAGCTAAAACAGAAGAAGAAGCATTAAATAAATTCAAATCATTAGGTGATCAATATTCAACAATTCAGTCATCAGAAATTTCTCAAGATGAAGATGTTGTAGATACATGGTTTTCTTCATGGTTATGGCCAATATCAGTTTTCGATCCAACAGTTTTTACAGGTAAAAATAAAGAAGGAAATGCTGAATTGAATTACTATTATCCGACGAATGATTTAGTAACAGCACCAGAGATTTTATTTTTCTGGGTGGCTAGAATGATTATGGCGGGTAAAGAATTCAGAAATCAAGTACCTTTCAAAAATGTTTATTTAACAGGTATTGTTAGAGACAAGATTGGTAGAAAGATGTCTAAGTCATTAGGCAATTCACCCGACCCTATTGACTTAATCAATAAGTACGGAGCAGATGGTGTACGTGTAGGTATGTTATTATGTTCGCCTGCAGGTAACGACTTAATGTTTGATGAGTCATACTGTGAGCAGGGTAGAAATTTCTCTAACAAAATATGGAATGCCTTTAAGTTAGTAAAGGGGTGGAAGGTTGATGATAATACAACTAACGTAAATGGTATAGCAAATGAGTGGTTCGAGAATAGATATAACGAAGCATTAAAAGAAATAGAACAGCTCTTTGATAGTTATAGATTATCAGAAGCGTTGATGAACATTTATAAATTAATATGGGATGATTTCTGTTCATCTTATCTTGAAATGATCAAACCAAATTATCATAAACTTGATAATGGCGAATCTTACCAAGATCCGATTGATCATAAAACATATGTGTTCGTTAAGAAAAAATTTGAAGATATCTTAAAATTAATTCATCCGTTTATGCCATTCTTATCAGAAGAATTATGGCACGATGAAGAAGTGTTTGGTAAGAGATCTGAACTTGATTGTTGTATAGTGGCAAATTATCCTAAATCAACTGAGTTTGATTCAGAGGTATTAATGAATATGCAAAATGTATTGAGCATAATATCTGAAATGAGAAATATTAGAAATTCAAATCAGATAGCACCTAAACAACCATTACCACTAGCGATTAAAAACAATTCGGGTATCGATTATCTTGATTATGAATTAATCTTAAAAAGATTAGCTTCTGTACAAGACTTAACGATAATAGATGAAACACAATCTAATGCACGTCAGTTTTTAGTTGGTAAAGATGAGTGCTTTGTAGATTTAGGTGAGAACATAGATGAAGAAGCAGAGAGAGAAAAAATGATTAAGGAGTTAGAATACTTAGAGGGCTTCTTAAAATCAGTTGATGCTAAATTATCGAACGAACGATTTGTGAATAATGCAAAGCCAGAGGTAGTTGAAAATGAGAAAAAGAAGAAGGCCGATGCAGAACAAAAAATTGCAATCATAAAACAGAAACTGTAATCGATTGAAAGAATTAAATCTTCCATACTATCCATTTAAATTAAAATCAGATGGTAATAGATATCTGATCTTAGATGAATTGCGGAAGAAATATATAGTGCTTACTCCAGAAGAGTGGGTACGACAACACATCATTCAATATTTAATTAATTTTAAAAATTATCCGAAAGGCTTAATTTCATTAGAAAAAGGATTAAGAGTGAATGATTTATTAAAGCGCACAGATGTTTTAGTTTTTGATAGTAACACGGAGCCTTTATTATTAATAGAATGTAAAGCTCCTGAAGTTAAAATATCACAAGATGTTTTTGATCAAGCAGCGCGTTATAATTCAGTATATAAGGTGAAATATATTTTAATTACGAACGGATTAGAACATTTTTGTGCAGAGATTGAACACAGTAGCTCGAGCTATAAATTTTTAAATGATATACCTTCATTTAATTTAATTACAAGTAAACATGACGCCTGAGAAAATAATTGAAGATATACAAAATAGAAAGTTCAAACCCATATATTTTTTGCAGGGTGAAGAGAGTTATTATATAGATCTTATTTCAGATGCTTTAGAAAAACATGTTTTATCAGAAGCAGAAAAGGGGTTTAATCAAACAGTATTATACGGGAAAGACACTGATTTAATGACCATATTAAATTCAGCTAAACGTTTTCCGATGATGTCTGAATATCAATTGATCATTGTTAAAGAGGCGCAAAATTTAAAATTCGCAAAAGGTGAATCAAAAGAATTAGAGGTGTTCAGTGCTTATGTTGAGAATCCTTTAAAAAGTACAATTTTAGTTTTTTGCCATAAATATGGCACACTAGATAAGCGATTGAAGTTGTCGAAGTCGATAGAGAAATCAGGACTTTTAGTAGATTTCAAAAAGATGTATGAGAATAAAGTGCCAGAGTGGGTAGTACTTTATTTGAAACATAAAGGTTATATGGTTGATTCAAAAGCTGCATTTTTGGTAGCTGAATTTTTAGGAAATGATCTTTCTAAAATATCAAACGAACTCGACAAACTTTGCATAAACGTAGATAAGTCAAAAACGATTACAGTTGATGATATCGAAAAAAACATAGGTATCAGTAAAGATTATAATACGTTTGAATTAACGGCAGCGCTCGCCAAAAGAGATGTACTTAAAGCCAATAAAATAATTGACTACTTCTCCCAAAATAAAAAAGACAATCCGATTGTAATGGTAATAGGTACTCTCAATACCTATTTCTCAAAAATATTTAGCATTCATTTTTTACAAGATAAATCTACAGCAAGTATAGCCTCTAACCTAAAGGTCTCACCATACATCGCACCTGAATATTTGAATGCCTCTAAAATTTATAACATCGATAAAACATGTCAGGTTATAAGTTTGTTAAGAGAATACGATTTGAAAAGTAAAGGAGTAGATAGTTCGGGTAATGTTGAAGAAGGGGAGTTGTTGAAGGAGTTGGTTTGGAAAATTTTGCACTAGTACCACAGTAGCTAGTAGCTAGTAGCTAGTATGTTTAAGATAGCAAATCGGAATACGGAATACGGAATACTTAATACGGAATACAAATATGAATTATTGGTTAGTAAAATCAGAACCTTTCAAATATTCTTGGGAGCAATTTCAGAAGGACAAGAAAACGTTTTGGGATGGGGTAAGAAATTACCAGGCTCGAAATAATTTGAGAGAGATGAAAAAAGGTGACCTAGTTATGTTTTACCATAGCAACGAGGGTAAAGAGATAGTGGGTATAGCCAAAGTTGTTAAGGAGTCTTATCAAGATCCAACTACTGATGATACGAATTGGGTAGTGGTTGATTTAGCACCCTTTAAAAAATTGAAAAATACTGTAACATTAGAAACTATAAAAGCAGACAAGCAATTACAAAATATTGCATTGGTTAAACAAGGTCGATTGTCTGTAATGCCCTTAAAATCTGAAGAATTTGATCGTATTATTGAATTGAGTGAGGCTAAATAATATTTACCTCACTAAATTCACTATATCTGTTTTCTTATAGTCTAAATTATCTTGTCCGATCGCAACAATATGGTAGACATAAGCACCTACCTGACACTCAACTCCATCATGTGTGCCATCCCATTCGAAATTCGGATCTGTTGAAGTAAAAATTATTTGTCCCCATCTATTAAATATCACAATCTTAAAGTTTCTAAGATTGCGTTCATAAATTTTAAACTTATCATTGATGCCGTCACCGTTAGGAGTGAAGATCTGCGGACTGTTAATATTGCTTATTACTTCAAGAGTGAATGGTCTACTAAAATAACTTATACATCCGGTAACAGTATCGGTCACTCTTAATTGTACTTGGTACGTACCAGCTTGAATATATTCATGTATTGGATTAGCTACTGTATCTGTATTACCATCTCCGAAATCCCATAGATATTCAGCATTCAATGTGCTCGATAAATTTTGTAGATACAATGTATCGAATGGATAAATTAATTTTGATTCTGGTGCATTACTGAAGTTGAAATTCGCCAAAGGGTCATCAAATGCAGTGACTGTAGTGCTTATCGTATCAGTACAAATTCCATTATTCAAAATGTACCTGATATTATATACACCAGGTGTATCAAATGTAAATTCTCCTGATCTGGTAAATAAAGTATCTGATTGGTTTACTATCCATTGATGAGTGAGTGATCCTGTATTCGCAGAACTTGCATCAAAGTTAATGGTCAATGGTGCACAACCTTGTGCGTTTAGTGGTTGCACTGTTGAAGCTAAAAGAGGTGTATAGTTAAATGTAAATGTATCTCTTACTTCACATCCCAAATTACCTGTTTCTATTAAAATTAATGAGCCAGTACCATTCCATTGTACTTGTACATCACTTGTGTTTTGTCCATTCAAAATTTGTCCGTTGTTGATCTGCCATGTATAGTTATTCCCAGCATTTTGATTTACACTATAATTTTGAATAAACGCAGATGCATTACACACAGAGCTAACTCCATTAATATTTGGCAATGTCATGCCTACATTGGTAATTACTGTATTAATTATCGTATCACAATTACCTGCACTATTTGCAATTAATGTTAATGTTCCACCTGTTGCACCCCAACTAACATTTACTGAGTTAGAGTTGCTTAAACCAATAATGTTTCCACCTGTTACTTGCCATAAATACGTCTCACCAGCTACACTATTTACACTATAATTTATCGTGTCGTTTAATAAACATACGGTGGTTTGTCCGGTGATTGTCGGACTAGGCTTTGCTACAAAATTAAACTCAACAGTATCGTTAATAAAAGTACAACCAGAAATAGTTGATGGTCTTAATATCAAACTGAAAGATCCATTTTGTTTTTCTGTAGAAGTAGGAATGTAGATAGCGTTTAGCGCAGAACTATCTGGTAGAAATACTCCAGCACCTTCCCAATGCCCAAGACCTAAGCCTAAAACCGAACCATTTAACTGCACAGAGTCTGTGCTTATACAAATTAGACTATCATTTCCTGCTTTTGCCATTACAATAGTATCTACACCGATAACTTCAATTGTATCGAACTGTGGTATGCAATCATTGATGTCTTGTATTCTTACCACGTATGTTCCTGGTTTTACTACAATGCTTTGAGTAGTATCACCTGTACTCCAGAAATATCTAAATGGATTTGCACCGTTTGCACTTGCGAATAAAGTGGTGGTAGAATCTCCGTAACAAACATATCTATCAGGACCTCCGTTAACTGTTGCAGATTGATAAAGTTGAACATTTAATTCATCAAATTCTACCAAACATAAATTAGCATTATGATCTGTGCTTGTTAATCGAAGTGTAATATTACCTGCAATAAAATCAGCAGAGCTTGGTTGATATACTGCATTAAGTGTAGTGTTGTTTGGTATAAATGTTCCTGTTCCAGTACTTGTCCAGATACCCGCACTTGCTCCATTTTCTACTACTCCAGTTAATGTCACTATACCACTATTGTCGCAAACGGTAATATCCGGACCAGCAAAAACTCTAGGGGCTTCAGAGAAATTGATAATTAAATTTGACTCAGATGAATCACAACCTCCATTATCAGTTGAAATTAATTTCAATTGCAAATTACTCATTGCTGTATCAGCTGCAGACATTACATATACTGCATTTAATGTAGTGTTGTTAGGAAGAAAAACTCCTGTTCCATTACTTGACCATATACCACTTGTTGTTCCACCTGTTACTGATCCGTTTAAATTAATATTGAAATTATTTTTACAAACCAACATAGTATCACCTGCATCAACGAAAATAAATGGTGTGAAAAGTATTGTAATGGTATCACTTTCTGCTAAGCATAAATCATTGGTATTGCCTGTAGAGTTAATGACAAGTTTCACACTTCCATTTAATTTATCTTGCGCGCTTGGTACGTAATTAGTAGTAAGTAAATTGCTCGATGGATTGAAAGTACCACTTCCTAAACTCATCCATTGCCCCGTGATTGCTCCTTGTGTAATCTGTGCAGAAACAGTTACTGCAGTTTCTGTAATACAAGTTTCAATTGTATCAATTGCTACAATAAAAGGAGAGGGGTTAATGATTAATCTAACTGAATCAGAAACCGGATTACAATTGAAACTTTGATGGTTGGTAGTTCTTAATGTTAATAAAACACTTCCAGAGTTTATGTCTGCTGTACTTGGTATGTAAACCGGATTTAATACGGTGTTATTCGGAGTAAACACGCCAGTACCTGAACTTGTCCAGATACCCGTACTCGCAGAGCCTGTTATATTTGAACTAATATTTGCCGATGCATTATTAGCACATACCTCTATTGTATCATCAGATATATTTACAATTGGTAATGAATTAATATTAATATTTATGGTATCAGCAACTGCTAAACATGAACCTGCACTATTGCCTGTACTTGTTAAAATTATAGAAACATTACCAGCTGTTTTGTCTGCATTGCTTAAGATATAAGTGCTGTTTAAATTTGTGTTGTTCGGCACAAATTGTCCGCTACCTGTACTCGACCAGATACCAGTTTGAGAACCAGCCGATACTTGACCTATCAATGTTACTGTATCTTTATTAAAACAAGCAACAATATTGTTCCCAGCATTAACAATTGGAGCATCACTGATTAAAACTCTTAGGGTGTCAATAGTATTCAAACATCCGCCTACATTACCAATCGTTAAAGTTAGAATTACATTACCATTACTTGTATCAGCATTTGATGGTATGTAAACCGGATTTGCTATGGTATTGCTTGGCACAAATGAACCACTGCCATTGGTTGTCCAGAGTATTCCATTGGTAGTGCCAGTTATGACTGGATTTAAATTTATGTTCGCATTATTTGCACAAACATTAATTGTGTCTTGTTGCGAAATATTTACAGTTGGTAAAATATTAACAGTTAAGCTATCTCTAACTGCTAAACATGTTCCGTTAGTATTATCTGTAGATGTTAAATATAATTTTACAGTGCCTAATAAATTATCATTCGCACCTAATTGATACAATGCATTCAGTGCTGAATCGTTTGGTAAAAATATACCATCACCACTGCTTGTCCAGCGACCCTTCGTAGCCCCAGTATTTACTATACCTGTTAAATTTACTGTTTGCTCATTCTCGCATATAGATTGATTTATTCCAGCATCTACAAATGGTGCGGGAGTAAATGTAAATTGTACTTGATCACTATCAGGCTTACAAGTTCCAATATTCGTAGCAACTAAAGTTAATATTACATTACCAAATGTTAGGTCTGCATTACTAGGCTGATAAATATTATTAATTGAATTGATACCCGATAAAAATGTTCCTGTACCATTTGTTTTCCAAGTACCTGTTGAAGTAGCTCCGCTAACACTTGCATTTAATGTAATGTTTGCATTATTGATACAAACAGTGCCACTAGTACCAGCGTCGATGATAATATCTGGACTTATAATCACACGCATGGTGTCGAACGAATTTAAACATTGCGATGGTCCATTCGTTGATGTTAAAGTCAACAAAATACTTGTCAAAGATCTATCAGCTAATGAAGGAATATATCTTGCATTTAATGTACTTGCATTCGGTGAAAATGTTCCTGTGCCAGAGCTTGTCCATATACCTGTTGTACTTGTACCTGAAACATTTCCATTTAACTGAATAGAATCAACATCTGCACAAACAGTTTGGTTGATACCAGCATTTACAGTAGGTACAGGCAAATTAGTAACAGTTAAAGTGTCTGATATATTTAAACAGTTTCCGGTATTTGTACTTGTTAATATTAGGCGGAAGTTTGCTAAAAGATAATCTGCTGCACTTGGTAGGTAACGAGCGTTGAGGGTGTTTGGGTTCGGACTAAATGTTCCTGTTCCTGTACTGGTCCAAGTACCTGTTGTACTTGCACCCGATACGGTACCACTTAAATTTATTGAATCACCTACGCATACTTGTCTGTCGATACCTGCATTTACAATAGGGGCAGGGGTGATTAATATTTGAACGGTATCACTAACAACAGAACACAATGCAGTACCATGATCGATAGTTCTTAATACTATATTGACAAATCCTTTAGAAATATCATTTGCTCCAAGTGTATAAGTTAATCCGCTTAGCACAGAATCATTGCTGAATGTACCATCCCCAGAAATTGTAGACCATTTTATTTTTGTAGCTGAACCACTTAAGCTACCAGCAAGTGAAATTGCTTGAATATTATTTGCACAAATATTATTGAAGTTCGTAATGTTTACAACTGGAGCTGCATTGAATGTTAATGTTGTTGTATCGCGAACAGTTAAACATGTTTGATTCGTATTGCCAAGTGATCTTAAAATAAAATTGATAGATGGTAATAATAAATCAGCATTTGATGGAATATAATTTACTGTAAGTGATGAATCATGAGGTAAAAATTGACCAGTACCAGTGCTCGTCCAGCGACCTCTTGTTGCACCTCCACTAACTGTACCGTTTAAAATGATATTTAGATTATTTGTACATGCAGTAATGTTAGCCCCTGCATTTACTACTGGTCTAGGAGTAATAGTGATTTGTACATAGTCAGTATCTTGCGCGCATGAACTCAAATTATTAGTAGCAAGAGATAAAATCACTGAGCCTGCTGTTTCATCAGCTGCGCTTGGTATATAGGTATTCGTTAAACTATTTAATGCATTTACAAATGTACCTGTACCATTCGTAGACCATAGTGCAGATGTTGCTGTACCCGATATACTACCTGTTAATTTTACGCTATCATTATTTGCACAAACAGTTTGATTCGCTCCTGCATTCGCAACCGGACCTGCACTTATTGTTACATTTAAAGTATCTATTACAACAGCACATACATTTGTACTCGTTGCTGAATTTAATATTAATCGAACGGAGCCATTTAATTTATCGTTTGCTGATAAAATATATTTAGCATTTAATGCATTTGTATTAGGTATGAAAGTTCCCGTTCCTGTGCTTGTCCAAACACCTGTATTAATACTACCTACAATCGTACTATTCAATTGTAAAGTATCGGTTTGAAAACAAATAGTAGTATCGTTACCTGCATTAATAACAGGGTCGAGTTGCAAAGTATAAATAACAGAATCTACAACTGGGTCGCAAGTATTATTGGTATTGCCTGTTGATGTTAAATATAATTTCACTGAGCCTGCTACTTTATCAGCATTGGTAATTACATACTGAGCATTAAGTGTATTTGCATTGGGTAAAAATGTACCTGAACCACCAGCTTTCGTCCATGTACCTGTTGTCGCACCTCCAGTAATATTTCCATTTAACGACAATATTGTATTCGTAGAACATAAAGTATCATTGATACCTGCATCAACTACTGGTGCTGGTGTAACATTTATTGTAATTGTAGCTGAGTCTGCATTACATGCACCCGCAGGTTTAGCAGAGACAAAGCGGACGTTGAAAGTGCCGGCTGTAATTTCTGCAGCACTTGGTGTGTAAGTAGTGCTTAATGATGTACTATTTGAAAATGTACCAGTACCATTTGTTTTCCATGTACCAGTCGTAATAGCTGGGTCTGAGTTTGCGGCAAATGTTGCTGTCAAAGAAACAGTAGGTCTGTTTGCACAAATTGTTCTAAGCGTCGGATTTACATCGACCACCACCCATCGTTCAATAGTGATAGTTTGTGTTGCACTTGCACCAATACAAGTGCCTGATGCAGGTATTGTATTAGTAACGATATAGGTGCCAGGTAAACTATTGTATAAATCTATTTCACCTGTATTTGCATTGATGAATTTTAAGTTCGAACTATTGGCAGTGAATATACCCGGTGTGCCACCTGTTGGATAAGTTGGTAAAACATTTGTAGAGCTCTTGCAAATATTTGTAGGTAAATTAAATACTGCATTAGGTGCTGTATTTATAATGTGTACGGTAGTTGTAGCACTATCTGGACAAGGTCCGTTGGTTACAAATTTTACAGTATATGAACCAATAGTACTCGATGCAACAGTGATTGCACCTGTTGTTGAATTTAATATAAGTCCGGCAGGTGAACTCGTAAATACACCTCCCGCACCTGTTGCTAATATTGGTATTACAGGCGTATGAGCAGTTGGATCTGAAATGCAATATGTTGCAGATGTATATGTGAAACTTGCATCATCACTGCTTGAAAAAGTTACCTGCATTGTATCTGCATCTCCCACACATGTTCCATTATTTGTTGTGTTTAAAATAAATGTAAGTCCAGCTAAATTAGTATCAGTTGCACTCATCGTGTACACTGCATTCAAGGTGTTTGCATTCGGAGAAAAAGTTCCAGTTCCATTAGTGATCCATACACCTGTTGTTGTACTGCCAGAAACCGAACCATTTAATTGAATCGTTGGTTTTATTTTACATACCGGTTGATCTAAGCCTGCATTTGCAATAGCTTCAGGTAAAATGGTTAATGTTAAACTATCACGAACTGCATTACAAGTGTTGTTAGTATTTCCAGTAGATGTTAATCTTAGACGGATGGTACCAGCAAGTTTATCTGCTGCACTTGGTATATAAATCGCGTTGAGGGTGGTGTTGTTCGGACTGAATGTTCCAGTGCCGGTGCTTGTCCAGATACCTGTACTTGCCCCAGCTAATATCGATCCGTTCAAGCTCACATTTGGTGAGGCAGCACAGACTGTAATATTTGCACCAGCATCAACAATTGGCGCTGGAGAAATTGTCAAAGTAAATTGTGAAGAATCAGCATTACATGTACCTGAAGTATTACCAGTAGTTTTTAGTTTCAATACTACGAAACCTTTTAAAATGTCGGCAGCACT
>JACCEA010560154.1_pt1 | contig 21875 bp, 18 predicted proteins | sample 7449851 | NCBI WGS metagenome assembly JACCEA01 (sample SAMN15323453, study PRJNA562643) | freshwater metagenome | isolation source: river surface water | place: USA:Blue River Watershed | collected 2017-08-18 | reverse complement strand
TTTACCTAGTATAGCCGCGCTTGCTGATGCAAGTTCCGGAGAGATGGCTGAGTGGCTGAAGGCGCACGCCTGGAAAGTGTGTTTAGGTTAACCCCTAACGAGGGTTCGAATCCCTCTCTCTCCGCCAATACCATAACCCCATGATTTTATTGGATATTTTCCACTAAGCTCGTGGGGTTTTTTATTTTGCCCCAACCCTCATTCACAACTGGGGGTTATATGCAGTCATTTTCTTCGTGTTTGTACCGCGTTTCAGCGTCAAAAAATTACTATTTTCGCATCCGCTTTGCTGAATTTGAGCGTTTAGCCCGTCAGCCTCTCTCCAATTCCCACTTTGTTGCATCGTTAAAGACCGCAGATCCGGATGAAGCGTTATTACTAGCACGCTATTTGTTGACGCATTTAAAGCGCGCCGTTGCTCGTTTTACACCGGTTGGATTTGATGTGACGCCCAACGGTGTGACGCATCACAGTCGCTCATTTAAAGCGTGGTTTAAAACTGAGTTCGTGCTGCTACTCAATCGGGCATTCGTCGATCTGGGTGTCGAACGTTCGTTACACGATGCACGCGGTGTAGGTGAGACTCAATCTCAGCCAGCCGATCTAGAACAGCTCCTGATCCTGCTTAATCAAATACTTCGTCAAAGCGACGAGAAGCACTTCGGCTCCCCAACCCTGCAAAATGCTCATCAGAAGTCACATCATCCAGTAAAACGCGTTGAGTTGCGTTTAGAGCGATGCGTTCAGCAATTTTATGATACGAAGTTTCGTGAAGTTGGTTTGAGTGCTCAGCAGCAGTATCGAACCTCCCTGAGCTTTCTTGTTGACACGCTGGGGCCAGCGTTTGACGTGCGCACTTTAGATCATTCGTCTTCACAGTTGGTGAAGTCAAAAGTTTTGGCGCTCTCGTCGGGCAGAAAAAACGGGCAGGGTGCAGCAATGGCCTTATCTGTAAAAAGCGTGAACAAATATCTCACCAATATGTCGACTTTTTGCGATTGGCTGGTCGAACAGCGGCAACTGTTGCCCAAAAATCCTTTTAGTGGCTCTTTGCTAAAAATGGACTCTCGCAATCAGATGCGACGGCGCGCTTTTGAACTGTCTGAGTCAATTAAAATTCTGGAATACTGTCCTCAGCATAAACTAGAAGCGGTTGAATTTCGCGATGCAGCAAATTGGTTGCCTGCGATCGCTCTCTATTCAGGCATGCGCTTAAACGAGATCGCAGGTTTACAGCTGAGGGATATTCGACAAGAGGACAATATCTGGTTCTTTGATCTGTCGAATCATCGGCTCAAAACAGACAATTCGAATCGTTACATCCCAATTCATAGCGAGCTGGTCCAACGTGGACTGCTTATTTTTGTCGAACAGCAGCGCAACAATGGGCATACCGTGCTTTTTCCAGATCTTGCTACAGACCGCAGCAAAAGTTCTCGTGATGGTGTCGGTTCCAGCGTTGGAAAATGGTTTAACCGGACACTACTTGCTCGGATCGGGATCGATAAAGATCGAGAGAAAGAGCGTTTTATTATGGTTGATTTTCACTGCTGTAGATACACCGTGGCTAGTCAATTCAAATTCCACGGGGTTCCGGCCTATATCGCAAAGCAAATTCTGGGTCATGAACTCGATGGCGATATCACTTGGGGAACTTATGCAGGTAACGTCTCAACGAAACTTGCTGCATTGAAATCGGCCATCGAAGTGCTGAGCTATGAAAAACCTTAAATGCGGGATGCTTAATGTGCGTTCCTTCTATTTTGCCTTTGGAAAAGGTTTTAACCCACTAAAGCCTATGTGCATAGGCCAGCTGCGCAGGTGGGCTTTTTGCGAGAGCAAAAAGTGGAGAAAGAAGGCAACGAATGCATTGCATGCATGTCGTTACAAGATTGACCTCTTTGATGATGCATCAACAGAGCCAAGCACTTTGAGGAGATTTTCATTTGAAATTTACATGTCAAGTCGTTGGAGTCACGAATGATGATAAGTCGATTCTTTCGCAGAAGGTTTCTGAATGCGGTGCTGTTGCTATTTGTTTACAACAGCCGCTCGAATTGCAATTAGAAACTACAGAGCGAGATCAAGTGGTATTGAGAAAAATTCCGGTTTTTTTAGATCATTCTCGGATTGTTTCGCTGAATAATCTCTGTGAGTTAAAACAAGAATTCACGGTGGCTACAGTCGATGATGATTATTATCCGGATGGAGACTGGTGGCTAAGCGATCATAAAGGTTTATTGCTCTGTAACTCAGGTACGGCTCGCCAAGGTTTCAAATTAAATGTGCTTATTTCATTCTGTCAGTTGAAGATATGTTGATTGAATGGGTGGTAGTGTGTTTGCAGTATAATATTAAATAAATTATTTTTGGGTTTTGTGTATTTTCTTCTCGTGCGGAGAATTTCGCCTGGTATTATATTTGTGGGTGTTAAGTAGGAGGGCTTATGTCTTTAAATAATATTTACCCAAGCGAAAAATCAGTGGTTATCATTAACTCAGCTCGGCGTTTGAAGTTTTTGCTGGAATATAATGATGTATATGCTCGCTACTTTGTGAGCCTAATCAGGCTCGAGAAGGATTCATTTACTTCTGAGCAGATAGAGATTTTTTACAAGCAGCAATGTTGTTTGCCAATTTTAAATCGTATCGTTGAAGTATATGAATTGTATCGTGAGAACCGATTCGCTCCTAAATTGACAGAAAAATTTTGGCGCAATCGTGAATACCTAAAAGAACAAATTTCATTGTTTTTCAACAGCCAAGCCGATTTAAATAACGTATGCGATTTAGCATCAGTACTATATCAGGAGAATCAACATGTCACAGTTTTATGATGGTGAGTTCACCGAAGCTGAAGAAGTCTGTATCAAAGAGCGTTTTGAGAGTCGCTGCACAAAATGCAAATACTCTTGTTACGTCGAAGAGACTCCAGATCGAGGATTTGGCATTCGGCATAGCAGTGTGTTCAAATTGTGTTTTTTAGATGTGTCTGACGTTGAGATTTACACTCGATGCAGCGCATTTGAACGCGATGACAAATGCAAGACAGATAGCTTTTCTGCATGAAATTGAAGAACTTTGTCGCAGTGCGTACAGCATATAGCAAGCGCCCCAAAGCGCTTGCTGAGCTTGATCATGCTAACGCACTGCGCAATGGTTTTACAAATTCAGCGAATGTCATTAGTCCGTTGTCACAAATGAATTTCGGTCAGTATCGGCGTGGTGCATCGTCATGTACCGAAGCGTTTTTTTTGGTTGAAAAAACGCATGAAGCACATATAAAAAAGCGCATCCGAAACGATTTCAATGCACTTTTTGAACACGTGCTCATTTTCTCAGAAGAACTATATAGTGCGTTAGAGCAACGGAATGGCACTGAAAAAATGAAAAATACTCTGACTACATTATTAAATCGCTATGCTGATCAAGTTCAAGCTGAGTATGGTTTTGAACCGCTTGGTTTTGATTTTCATCTGGATGAAGGGCATTTAGAGCCAGAATCGGGTGAGGTTCGGCGAAATATTCATGCGCATGTTCAGTTCTATAACTATGATTTTAAGAAGCGGGTTGCTCCTCTTCGGCATCTTATGAAAAAAGGATTGAATGAAGACGGTCAGGCAAATCAGTTGAATCCCAATTTTTCTAGATTTCAAGATGTTGCAGCTGATATTTTTCAAAAAATAGGCTTTCAGCGAGGTATTTCAAAACTTGTCACCGGTCGTAAACATGCACAGAAAGAAGCCTATGTGCGAAAAAAATTACTAGACAGTAAGCTAGAAATTGAAAGAGTGACTGAACAAGCAAGAGCGTTAGAGTCTGAACTTTCACAAAAGCGGCAAGAAGTTCAGGTTTTAAATTCAGATATAGAGCAATCCATAAAATTTCGCGATCAAATAAAGAGCGACATCGCAGAACTTACAGTGACATTGAAAAAGTTGATTTCGACAACAAAAAATGAAGCTAGAAGAATTCTCAATGTTGTTTTGAATAAAGTTTCTTCGATTGAGCTTAGACATAATCAAAAAAATCCAAGCATTAACCCTAAATGATGTACTTACGTTAAATGCGTTTTTCGATTATTTACTGCGATGGGCTTCATTAAATTACATTTTTTCATGAAATACGCCGCTTAGTGGAATCCGATACTGAATAAGGTCTAGAGGACAAGTCCTTAATACGTCAGCATGTTGAAATACAAGCTGAAAATCCTATTTGTATGATGCTCATTTATATTAATTTCCCTAAAATGTGTGATAATGTTCATAACATAACAAAGAAATTACACTCATAGACTGTTAATTGAGCGACGAGCAACAGGGAGTAGCGTCATGTCGTCAGAATCCGATACCAGAGCTAATTACATCGATCCTGCTCTAAAGGCTGCATCATGGCAACCAGCCAATATCATTCGGGAACATTACTTTACCGATGGGCGCAAGCTAGCAGGCGGTGCGCGTGGTCGTCGCTGTTTCGTTGATTATCTCTTGCATAAAGACAACCGCTACCTTGCTGTCGTCGAGGCTAAAAAAGAATCTGAGCATCCAACTAAAGGCCTGCAGCAGGCGATTGATTACGCCAAAAAGTTGTTAGTTCGGTTTGTCTATTCAAGTAATGGCAAACAAACTTATGAGTTCGACTTAGAGACGGGCAAAGGCGAATACATTGAGTTTTATCCAACGCCTCAAGAATTAGAACAGCGCTATGCGGGTATTACTTCAAGCCTAGGCCAGCAGCTTCGGAATGTGCCGTTCCATCTCGAAGGCTCTATGCAACCTCGTTACTATCAAGAGTTAGCAGTGCATGCTGCCACAGATGCTATCGGGCAAGGCAAACCGAGGGTTTTACTCACGTTAGCCACGGGTACAGGCAAAACCTTTATTGCCTTCCAGATAGTCCATAAGCTTTATCAAGCGCGTTGGAATAAGGAAAGCCCAGGTGCACGTCGTCCGCGAATTCTGTTTTTAGCTGATCGCAATATTCTTGCTGATCAAGCAATCAACACTTTTAACCCATACGAAAAAGATCTCATCAAAATCAATGGTGAAGAAGTCAAAAAACGTGGGGGTGTAGTTCCTACCAACGCCCATATTTTCTTTGCCATTTATCAAGCCATTGCCGAACGTGAAAATATCGAAGGGTACTACAAGTCATACCCAAGCGATTTTTTTGACTTAGTGATGATTGATGAATGTCATCGGGGGAGCGCGAATGAAGAAGGTTCCTGGCGAGAAATTCTGAACCACTTCGGTAGCGCTGTGCATATTGGTTTGACGGCCACGCCCAAACGAGACGCTAACGTTGATACCTATGAGTATTTTGGTAAACCGGCTTTTGAATACGCTCTGAAAGACGGTATTAATGATGGCTTTTTAACTCCTTATCGGGTTAAGCGTGTTCGAACCAATCTCGATGAACTTGTACTTAGCAAAGACGATAAAATTATCGAAGGTGAGTCGGAACAAAGCGTTTACCAAGTAGGTGATTACGACAAAAAAATCATCGTCGACGACCGCACCGAGTTGGTTGCAAAAACCATCCTTGAGAACATCAATCCATTAGATAAGACCATCATTTTTTGCGAAAACCAAAATCATGCGCTGACCATGCGTGACATGATTAACAAGCATAAAAAGATTTCGGACCCCCTTTATTGCGTTCGAGTTACCAGCGACGAAGGCAAAATCGGTCGGGAGTTGTTAGAGAGGTTCCAAGACAACGACAAGGACATTCCGGCCATTCTGACGTCATCGCAAATGCTAACAACAGGGGTAGATGCCCGCAATGTGAGAAATGTCGTTCTTGATAGAACAATCAACTCAATGGTTGAGTTTAAGCAAATTGTTGGGCGCGGTACTCGGGTATTTGACGGCAAGAATTACTTCACAATTATCGATTTTCGCGGTGCCAGCAATAAGTTTTATGACAAAGATTGGGATGGAGAACCTGAGCCACCTGAACCGAAAGGAACAACAGAGCCTACACCACAACCCTATTCGCCTGAACCCGGCACTACTAATGGTGGCGACGGCGAACCAGCAACAGGCGCGATAAAACCCAAACTCAAAGTGAAGTTGGGCAAGCATAGGGAACTTAAAGTCATTGATGTCGAAATCAGAGATATCGATGAAAATGGGATCCCGCTTACCATACAGGCTTTTGTCGATAAGCTGATGCTCCAACTCCCGGGTTTGTTCAAGTCAGTCGATGAATTACGGCAAATTTGGTCTGATCCTGATGAACGGGAAGTTATGTTAGGTAAGTTAGTCCAAGCAGGATTCGATAAAGAACAATTAGCTACACTTCGTCGAATGTTTGAGGCTGAAGATTGCGATGTTTTCGATTTACTTGCTTACTTGGCATTCGAACAACCGATGTCCACTCGAAAAGCGCGAGCCAATCACGTTCGCAGCAATAACGCTTTCTTTGGTCAATACCAGCAAGACAAAGCCCAGCAATTCCTTCATTTTGTGCTGAACCGCTACGAGCAAACTGGAAGTTCGGAGCTTTCGCGTGAACGCTTACCTGCATTGATTGAATTATCAGGTCTTGGCACCACCAAGGATGCCTCAAATGCCTTTGGTGGCAAGCCAGCCTACCTACTAGCGGCCTTTAAACAGTTGCAACAACAGCTTTATCATGTGAGTTAAAATGGAATTAACCTTAGCCCCGAATCCACTGCACAATCAGCCGCAAACCTTGCGTATTGAAAAAGTGGCTACACTGATCGGCGAAAACGGTAGTGGCAAATCCAGTATTTTGCAGTCCGTATTTGAACAACGATTAAATAGACGTGCGCATCAAGATTTGAACGTTGTTTGTTTCTCATCTGGTCAAAACGAAAACTATTCTGAAAAATTTAGCACGTATTTAAAACGTGAACGACAAGCTGGCAGGGGATTGGGTTTAGAATGCCTGTTCTTTGATAAGCCATGGTCAAAACTACTCATTTTTCTTGCGACTTCAACCAAACGTACCGGTAAAGTGCGCTCGTTTCTGCGTGAGCGGGGTTATGTGACCGAGGCCCAAGATTCCGGTGATGATTTAACGACCCGTTTAAAATGCGCATTCAAAATTGATAAAAGCTATGTAAGGCGTGTTCAAGATGCTTTAAAACAAGAGGAGAAAGGTGAAAAGGATACTCTTCGCAATACGCCTTATTTCCGAACGTTGGACAGCTTCGTAAATACGTTTTACGCCACAGACTATGAATTCGAATTGCCACTACGCAAACGAAGCATAGAAATACCAGCTAATCGCTTAATTGATGTTTCATTCGATTTCCCAAGGCAAGTCCAAGCTGCAGAAGAAGGCGATGATAACCGGGGGGATAACGCTCAAGTCAATAACATAGCGTTTGGTCCCGAAGTGAGCTTTTTTACCCAAGCTGCGGACAACGATTACTTCATTGATAAACAGGGCTATAAGCTCGTGTTCAAAGATGGAATAGAGCTTGATCAGTTGAGTGATGGTGAATACCAGCTGCTTTTTCTATACGCGTTGATAGACCTTTTTGATGCGCCGAATACTTTATTCCTATTCGATGAAGCAGATTCACACCTACACTACAAAAATGTGGAAAAGCTCTGGTCCTTGCTACACAACATTCAAGGCAATGCTATTACTACAACTCACCTGTTGGACTCTATTTCGGCAAAAGAAAACCGTATCGAGCACCTCAAGGTTGTTGAGAATGGACGTATCAATGAAGACAACAAGATCAAGCAATTGATCAGCCGGCTCAGTGTGCTATCTCGAGCCAAATCCGTAGAATTTGAGGTATGTGGTAAGCTACCAAATATTGCCTTGTTAGATGACTACAACGACTGGGTTATTTTTACCAAGTTGGCAGCTCGTAAAGGCTTGGACATAACCCGATTAGCTCAAGTTCATGCTATTGGAAAGCCGTCTAGCCGAAACGACGATAACGAACAAATTGGTAAAGCAAAGATAGATTGGACTCTTACTCTAAGCAAAGCCGACACAGAATTTGAAACACAGAATGTTTTTCTATTGTGTGATCGCGACAATTCGAATCCTCGCTGGCATGAAAATGGTGTGTTGTTATTAGGCGCTCCCAAAGAAGAAGTAAGTAGAATTATTTGGCCAAAAAACCGACGTGTGCAAACTTTTTTGCTTGCGTGGCGAAGACGCGAAATTGAAAACTATTTACTCTCATTTACCGCTCTGAATCACTTTGACCTTATAGACGCAGTAAACGGTGACCGGCTGGCGCAAGGATATCACTTGAGAGATGGAGACCCAGGAGATAACGATGGAATAAGAATGCTTGATGTGAAGCATATTATTAATCCGTTGATCGAAACTTTAGGAATTGGCAAAGATCCAATCAAAATCGATTTCTATGTCGATAAAATGAAGCCCGAAGAAATCAGCGAAGACATCACAAATATGTACAACTTTATTATCGGAAAACTATAAGCCATGTCATTACAACAAAAGATTGACCGCATAACTGACATTCTGCGCCGCGATGATGGCATTAGCGGTGCAATGCACTACACCGAGCAAACTTCATGGGTGCTGTTTTTAAAGTTTCTGGATGATTATGAATCTGAAAAACGAGACGAAGCCGAGCTATCAGGTAAAGCATATCACCCCGTATTAGACGAAGCGCATCGTTGGTCGACCTGGGCCTGCCCGAAAAACGCGGATGGCACCAAGAACCTGAAAGCTGATTCAGGCGACGACTTAATCAAATACGTTAACGAAGAGCTTTTCCCTTATTTGAAAAGCTTTGCAAATAGCATCGTCACTGGCGGCGCTGACCCTAAGTCATTTGCTTACAAGGTTGGCGCTACATTCCAATATTTAGACAACAAGGTGGCTTCCGGTCATACCCTGCGGGAAGTGCTGGATATTGTGGATACGCTCAATTTCCAATCCAGTGATGAAATGTTTGAATTGTCATTGGTGTACGAAGGTTTATTGCAAAATATGGGGGATGCCGGAGGTTACGCTGGCGAGTTCTACACACCGCGCCCCGTCGTTCGCGCCATGATTAAAGCAATTGATCCGCAACCAGGCCAAACCATTTATGACGCTGCGGCGGGTTCTTGTGGTTTTTTAGTAGAAGCTTTTGATCATCTGAAATCTAAAAAGAGCGAGCTTTCAACCGAGCAGTGGAATTTCATTCAGCGGGATACCTTCTTTGGTTTTGAAAAAACCTCGCTAGCATACGTCATGGGCATGATGAACATGATCCTTCATGGCATTGAGTCACCAAATCTTTATCGTGGAAATACGCTGACGCAAAATATCCGAGATATCCAAGAGAAAGAACGATACGACATTATTCTCGCTAACCCGCCATTTGGTGGCAAAGAGAAAGACCAGATCCAACAAAACTTTCCGATTAAAGCGAACGCCACCGAATTGCTGTTTATGCAGCACTTTATGAAAACGTTGAAAAGCGGTGGTAAAGCAGCGATTGTGGTACCAGAAGGTGTTTTATTCCAAACTAATAATGCTTTTAAACAAGTTAAGCAGGCACTGCTGGAAAACTTTAACCTTCATACTATTTTAAGCCTGCCTGCTGGGGTGTTTTTGCCTTACTCGGGCGTTAAAACTAACGTACTGTTTTTTGAGCGCAGCGGCGGCACCAGTGATGTGTGGTACTACGAATGTGAACCAGAGCAAAAACTCACCAAGAACAAGCCAATCACCGATGAGCATTTACAGGAGTTTGTTGATCTCTATTCCAGCCGCAAAACAACAGATCGCTCTTGGACTGTATCAGCCAGTAAACTAGCTGAAGACTTCGATTTATCAGCTAAAAATCCAGCCAAGCAAAAAGACTCCGATCATTTAGCACCTAGAGATATCCTTAAGCAGATTCGCACAAAAGAAAAATTGGTTTCTGGACTTCTAGATGAAATTGAAGACTTATTGGCGGAGAAGTAAGCATGGAACGAAAAACATATGACTTGCCCTCCGATTGGACGTGGATTCCGTTAGGAAAAGTTGCTACGTTATTGAATGGACGGGCTTACAAACAAGCTGAACTATTAAATGCAGGACCTACCCCTGTACTACGTGTAGGTAATTTTTTCTCTAATAGAAGCTGGTATTACTCAGATCTTGAACTTCCAAATGAAAAGTATTGTGATGAAGGGGATCTCCTGTATGCATGGTCGGCTTCATTCGGTCCTAAAATTTGGCAAGGCCCAAAGGTGATTTACCATTACCATATCTGGAAAATCCTGACTTCAGAGCACATTGAAAAAAAGTTTTTGTTTTACCTCTTAGAAAAAGACAGTGAGGACATAAAAGCGCAGGGTAACGGTGTTGGGATGTTCCATGCTACGAAAGGTGGTATGGAAAAAATGTTGGTTCCGCTACCACCGATTAAAGAACAACATCGGATCGTCGAAAAACTCGATGCGCTATTCGCCCGTATTGACACAGCCATCAAATATCTGCAGGAAAACGTCACGTTAGCAGACTCGTTGTTTAGCTCAGCGTTGAATAGTGTATTTAATCCTTCAGGATCTAAAGTCAATTTAGATATTGACTACGAATTACCTGAAGGTTGGGCTTGGCGAGCTGTAAGTGATTTAAGTACAAAAATACAATACGGGCATACTGCTAAGGCTGCAGACAAAGGTAACGCACAGTTCCTTCGCATCACTGATATTCAAGAAAATAACATTGAATGGTCAAGTGTTCCTTTTGTTGAGTTGTCAGATAAAGAAATAGAAAAATATGCTCTTACTGAGAATGACCTCGTATTTGCGCGTTCAGGCGCAACGGCAGGAAAATCAATCCTTATAAAAAAAGCACCAAAAAATGCAATATTTGCTTCATATCTAATAAGAATTATTCCTGACCTCGAACTAATCCAGCCAGAGTATTTAGAGCTATTTTTTAGATCTCCAGCTTATTGGGATACCGTCAAAGCAAATGCAACTGGAGCCGCTCAGCCAAATATAAATGGTACCAAGTTAGGTGAATTTAAAGTTCCTACTCCTAAGCTTGAAATACAAAAAAGAATTGTTGATGAAATGTCGAGCCTTTCAGCTCGAGTGACTGACTTAAAAAAAGAGCTTAAAATCAAAATTTCTCTTCTAGAATCATCGAAATCATCAATTCTCAAATCCGCTTTTAAAGGCGAACTCTAAGGAAAGAGCATGAGTGGTGGTCAGACTAAAAATGCCGCGTTAACAACCGCCTTAGCTTTTCACTACCAAGTATTGATTGGCCTTGATAAGTGCTTTTCTCTTGAGGACGGCCAGTCAGTTTGGTTTGAAAAAGACGGTGATGTGAGCCTGATTTCTCCTGATACTTTGGCTTCGACTCAAAGCGAGGTCAAAGATTATCAGGCCCCACTGACGGATCATCATGAAAATCTCTGGAAAACACTCAAGAACTGGTTGGCTGCGGAGTTTAACCATACAAAATATGGCATTTTGGTGCTGCATACAACGCAGGCTTTTGGTGCAACCACAAGGCTCAAGGATTGGAATACACAAACTGCCGATCAACGATTACAGGTATTGAAAGGCATTTTTGCCGAGCGTACCGATGACCAGCTCAATGCGAAAGTGTTGCCAGATATCATTAAATTGCAGAAAGCAGTAATGCTCGATTGTGAGCCTGACGTTCTGAAAGCTGTGCTAGCAAAAGTTGTACTACATGTTGAATCGGCTGATTTGGATACACTGAAAAAAAGTTACTTCAATAAACTTAGCGGTTATATCCCTTCAGCCAATCGACAGGCCTTTGCTGAGGCTTTGATTGGTTTTGTCTACGAGCAGGCGAATAGTTCAGAGTGGGTGATTGATAAATTAGTTTTTGATCAAAAGCGGGAGGCTCTTACCGCCAAATGGGGACCAACTCATTTTACTATTCCGGATTTTGCAGGGAAAGTTGCGACTGATGATGATGTCGACTTGTACTTAACAGAGTTGTTTGCTCAAAAAATACTTGATATTGACTATGAAACTGTATTGCCGGAAGCGATTGGCAACTGGCTGGAGCTAAGAAACTCGTTGATTGAAGAGCTAAATGGATTTCCACAGTTTAGGGAAACCGTGAGCAAATACCGCGAACAATTGATCCGAAATTTTTCAGCAAAACATCGCATTGCCTGTCGAAAACAAGGCATCGCTAAGGCGTTATCGCAAGATTTGTATGATGAAGTAACAAGTGAAGCCCCCTTTGGCATTGACGGGTACCCCAATCCAGACTTCGTCTTTAGAAATGGTTTGCTGCACGACGCCATGGACGATGGCGAGCGAGATTTGAAATGGAAAGTTGAGCCATGAGTAGTATTGTTGATGCTTTGTACGAACTGAAGTACAACCCCTTTGAGTATGGGCCATATCTGGCTTCGTTTTATTCCAGTTTAAACGTTTCAGAAAATAACCTACTACTTGCTCAATTGGTTATTCCGCTTTGTAGCCATCCTTTATTTAGTAAAAAAATCTCAGGAGCAGTCTTTGGAGATAAAAAACAAAGCTCGATATGGTCAATTTTTGAAGAACGGACAAAGCTCTACGACCTTCAAGAACGAATTGATGAATTTCAAGATTTAACAGAGCAATGTATTCAGTATTGCTTAGTCAATGACTGGTTGTCGGTTGACGAACACTTGCTGTTTCTTCGCAAAGGTAATGAAGCCAAGTCTGTTTTTACTCAGCAAAAAAGTGCTGAAAAATTAGGTCGATTATTTAGCGGTCATTCAGTGGTCGAGATTTACGCGTTTTTAGGAGTGAAACCGCGATGAAAACACAAATTCATGAAATAGGGGTGATTGATAAACATGGAGTCAAACACCCTGTGAATTTTAAGGCGGGGCTTAATGTTGTCACCGGTAAGTCATCGACCGGTAAAAGCGCCTTAATTGAAATTTTTGACTATTGCTTTGGTAGTCGTGAAAACACCATACCAAAAGGCGTTATTACCAGCAGTGCGTCAATTTACTATGTGGCGCTGACAGTTAATGAACAGGATATAGTGATTGCCCGCGACCCAGCTCCTAATATGGCAACAAAAGCCTTCTTTCGACGCATTGATAAATTTGATTCGGCTCAGATTAATCGAGAGTATTTCCATACCAACTATTTTCGGCGTTTAGATGAGTTTGCGAAGCATCTTAGGGGATTTTTCTTAGATATCGATGATGTCGATGAGTCGCTCCAAGCAAGAGTAAATCGAGGACGAAAAGCACCAACACCGTCAATACGAAGTTTTACGTCTTTTATGCTGCAGCACCAAAATCTGGTTGCTAATAAGCATGCTTTGTTTTACCGGTTTGATGAGAAGGAAAAACGAGACCAGGCTATCGAGCATACAAAGATCTTTTTAGGGCTTGTCGATCAAAGATTTTTTCACCTTTCGCAAGAAAAGGAACGATTAAATTCAGAGGTACGGAATTTAGAGCGCCAGAAAGATGTCAATAAACGAACAGCCGATTTCTATAAACACAAGATAGGTCCAGAGCTAAGCCAACTGTATGCCTTTATGGGGTTTAAAGAAGAGCCGCTGTCTTTAGATAAACTACTACGTCACACGCAAGATGGCAAAGAGCGACTTGATGCCATCATTGTTGCCGACAATGTTGAGCATAATTCCAGCGCAATCACGCAACGTTACATGCAGTTGAAACAGGCTCGTAATCAAAAAACATCAGAGCTCAGGCAGTTACAACGGCAAACGTCTTCCATAAATCAGCATATTCAAGAAGAAGAGCGATTTGTTGAGAACGTAGAAAAATTTAGCACGCCGAAGCATGTACACATTTCAGCTTCAATCTGTCCATTTTGCAAAACCGAAAAGGAAAGTTTGGTTCAGAGCGCATTAAAACTTCAGCAGGCCATTACAAAGGTGTCTGGGAATTTAGCTCAAGCTCGCCCAATGAAAGCAAAATTCGAATCGGTACTATTAGACGTAAAACGTAAAACGGAAGAAATTACTTGGGAAGTCACAGAGCTTAATCAGCAAATAGCTCAGATCGAGAAAGCAGAAGAGCAGGTAAAGCAACAGAAAAGCCTTTATGAAAGCATTGTGATGCAAAAAGCTAAGCTGTTTGCTCTTCTCGACACCTTGAATATGGCCGATGATGTCGAGCTTGATAAAAAAATTAATGAGCTGAATACACAGCTCAAGCATGTCAATAATGGCCTGCGAGAGTATGATGTTCAAAAAGGACTCAAACTCGCTGCTGACAAGATCAACGGATACATGGCGGAAATTGGCAGTCATTTTGAGTTTGAAACTAGCTACAGACCAATAAATCTGCATTTTTCATTCGAAACGTTTGACCTTTACCATTTAACACCGAGCAACGAACAAATCTATTTGCGTTCAATGGGTAGTGGCGCAAACTGGCTTTACTGCCACGTCACTCTCTTTTTGGCCTTGCATAAGTACTTTGCTGAGTTAGGTCAACAATGTGCTATTCCGTCAGTGCTGTTTTTGGATCAGCCGACCCAGGTGTATTTCCCGAATTTCAACCGTGACAATTCAGAAAGCTTTGAATCACAGAAAGACCAAGAGACGGCACAGCGCGAGGCTGCTAACGTCGAACAAAATATCGATGATGATATCAAGGCTGTAGAAAATCTATTCAGTCAGCTTTCAATTTATTGCAACAATCTGCAGCTCAACAACGGCTTTAGTCCACAAATCATCGTGACCGACCATGCTGACAATCTAAAACTTTCGAACGGAGTTGAGTTTGAGTCGCTGGTGAATGGGAATAGGTGGCGAAAACGAGGGTTGATTGCTTTTACAGATGAGCTATCTGCTGATTGATTTTTCTGTGTTCTATTATATTAGATTTGTGATTATCCCTTTCGAGATACTCCAACAACAACAGATTTTTTTATTGAAAATCTGTTGTTGTTGGTGACTTCCTCTAAACAAATTATGAACCTTTTCCCCCCGACAAATACGACAACAAGAACTCTCTTTAAAGAGAGAGGTTCTTGTTGTCGTATTTGTCGGGGGATAGGAAAAGTCAATTTGCAACTTTTCAGTGCCAACAATGAAGCATCCAAACCTACGAATTTGGAACCCGTCAAAGCCATCATCTGATCTGATTAGCGTGCCCTGTGTGCATTTCAGTCAAAAAGATCACGCATTTCAAAAAAAAGATCACGCATTTCAAAAAAAATCTGGAAGTATCAAAAATGTCAGACACGGGTTTCTGACATCAATGAGCAAACTTGCTATTGAATAAAAACTTTTTGGAGCTGTAAAAAATGGAATTATCAAGTTTTCGAAAAAATTGGTGGTCACTGGTTAGTGACGTGTTGTGCTTCAAAAATTGGGCTTCTGAAGCAAATTGGTTCAACTACTTTTGGCGGCCAAAGGGTAATTCAGAATCGAAACAATCGAGTTTTGAGAGAGATTCGAAATCTACTAATAGTTTGATTTCTAGACCCTATGCCTTTGCTTATAACGATTATGCAGCAGCACCTGAAGCTTTAAGTAATGAGTTGCCAGAGCGAGAATACGAATCAGAACCTGAATACGAAAACCAAAATCAGCTCAAACATCACGACGATAACAATAAGCAATCTAAACCAGACGTCGTTAATGAACACGAAAAGCCGCCTTCGAAATTTAAAACGGTTTCCTATGGAAGCTCCGGCTGGGAGCAAACAAGAATTTGGATTTTACAATTCTTTTTGAAACCAAAGTCTGTTCTGATCATGGCTGGTGCGCCGGGTGATTTCAAAACCTTTATTGCTTTGCGAATTTGTCAATGTCTTGCTAACGCAGCTCCGGTTGCAGAATGTAAAGTAGCACAAGCGGATGTTCATTATGTCGCCGCTGAGGGTAGTGACGGTATAAAAATGCGGCTGCGAGCTTTAGAAGAGGCGCACGGCTCGGTAGATGAACGAATCTCATTTAGCTTTCGTTCTGTTGACTTACGATACTCAGAAGATGTCGACTACCTGGAGAATGTCTTTGTTGAGCATGAAGAGCGAACAGGTAATAAAATCGGTCTGTTAGTTCTCGATACTTTGTCAGTCAATGCGATTGGTTTAGACGAAAATGCAGCAAAAGATGTTTCTCGTTATATGGCAAGTTGCAAACAATTCGCTGATAAACACAATATCATAATTATGATCGTCCACCATTTTGGCAAAGACGGGAAAATACGCGGTAGCATTGCGTTGGAAGGCAATGTAGATGTTGTTTGGCACGTCAACAGAGTTGAAAAAAGCATAAAACCATCTTCTGTATTAACTGTTAAAAAGTCCAGAGATGGCGAGGCAAGCATCGGTTTAAAATTCGAACTCGAAGTTCATGACACTGGTCTTAAAGACCAGTGGAACGAATCGGTTACGACGCTCAGAGTCATCAAAGAACAGTTTGTTCGTGCAAGTCAATTCGTTCATCCCAGTGATGACAAGTCTCAAAAACCTCGGAAGCCAACGAAAGCTGAGCTTGATGGCGAATGGCTACTAGCTCAGTTGCGTAAACATAACGAGCCATTGAGTCTGGCTTTTCTAAAAGATGAATTCTCTAAAGTCGAAAAACTGACAGAAGATGCTCTTTATCAGCGTATCAAACGAGCTAAAGAATATCTGCAGCGCATTAATGCAATCGACGTCACTAACGAAAGCAAAGATGTTGTTCTCGAACTGAGAAATGTTGACGAAAACGCTTTTGATGAAATCGATCAAGATGATGACTATCTTGACGAATTCTAGTCCGCTTCTGGTTAGCATTTAAAAGCTAAAAAATCGTTTTAAATGGCAACTACCTTGCCGCTGACAAGCCGCAGGGTAGTTGTCATTTTAGACGATTCAATTTTGAGTAAGAAAATTGAGTTCTGCTTTCCTTGGGATGGTTATGATTGAAAGTTATAAGCTTATGCAAATTAAGTCTAAAAAAAGGGGGTGGTCATAATTACCCAGTTCTAGGAGAAATTCATCAATTCGTTTCATTAAGTTCTGAAAATACCATCATAGTGAAAATTGAGTTAAGTGAATGATTTATATTGATATTTATTCAGGTTGATTAGCATCTAATATGAATTTTTAGCGTTGAAAGCAGACAATTGTGGTGTAATATTAATTCAATTATTCGATCAATATCCACTTTGTTGACAAAAATAATGATTGATATATGCTGGTTACTGTGAATTCGTACAGTGGTTAGCGAGGTTATCAATGAATATCAGCAATGTTTCAAATCAAACGTTTGAAGTGATGGGTGACTCTAGACGTAGAACGCCGGCGTTATTATTCCCACACGATGACATGAGTTCATTTGAGCTGAAAAGCCAACTGCACCGATTTCTGCTCCGCAAATTTCATGAATACTCAGAGAGTATCCGAGCGATGTTAATGTCCGGCGTTTTTATCGACGTAGATATTACAAAACTCAAAACTGTACCTGATTGCGTATTCGCTGATTACTATGAAGATTCATCAGCGAATTTTGAACGTCACGTCTCTCTTCATAAGTCCGAGTTGAAACTGTTTTTAGATAGAGCTGAGCGTCTGGGGATCAGTCTGAACGTGTTGGCGCAAGACGCGATTTTTTCAAATCGGCTGATTTCTGATTTAAAACGCCAGTCGCGCGAGTTTGCTAAATTTAATAAAAACACAATCAGCCCCAACGGTGAATTACCCAGGGAGGTTGTCTTTAGCGACATTTTAGTTTTGGGGCAATTGCATGAGTTTTCTAAATTTGCACGCAGGATCGAGCGAGAATTTAATCACGAAAAATATCCTCATCTGAGGATGACTCAGATCGCCCAAGATTTTTTATTCGACAAGCGGGGATTAGGTGCAAAAACGCTGACGAAATATGGGCAGATCCTGGAACTTTTCGGACAACTGATGGGCGAGAATCGGCTAATCACGGATTTTCTGGACACACCGAAAGTGGGGGAGCGTCCGCTAGCCATCCAGTTTCGAGACAAACTGTCGGAAGTAAAATCCAATCGTCATTCAACTGGGTACATACAGCCTGCGACGATCAATCTGTATCTTAATTTTTTTCATTCTTTACTAAAGTGGGCCCGGGACACAGGGCGATTAAACTACTCTAAAAATCCATTTCATGGGTTGGCGCTGGACGTCGGTGTTTCAAATCAAGTGATCCGCCGACAATTTTCGGCGAATGAAATTAGAGCAATTTTTAATTATCAACCAGTCAACATTTCAGAAGCACGCGATTATCAAGACGCGTCGTTTTGGCTACCGAAGTTAATGTCGCTGATGCTGATGAGACCGAGCGAGATCGCAGACGTAAAGCTTAGAGATATACGTAGACAAAGTGACATTATCTATTTGAGCTTAGCCGAAGTCGACACAAAGAATCACAGCAGCAAACGACGAGTGCCGATTCATAAGCGCTTGATCGAAATTGGTTTTCTTGACTATGTAGCGGATTGTCGTCGAGCAGGACATGTGTATTTGTTCGAAGAGTTGCAGTCAGTCGATAAGCAAGATCCGCTGTACTCAAAAGCTACGCCTATTAGCAAGTGGTTCAATCGAACGCTGATGCAAAAACTGTCTATTTCAAAAGCTGAGTCTAAGAAACAGGGCCAGCTGATCGATATGTATTGCCTTCGCAAGACTGGCATTTGTTATCTGATCTCCTGCGGTGTTTCGCTAGATATTATTCAGCGACTGGTGGGACACAGTCTGAATTCGTCTATGACGATAAAACATTATGCCCAAGGAACAAGCCCAAATCTGCATGTTTTGGCGGATGCTATCAATAAAATCGACTATGACGCTGATGGCTGGGATGCTTCATTTGAGAGTGACATAGATGAAGAATTTTTTACTTAGGCGATTGGAGATAAAGGCTGTCTGCCAAGTGCATAGTGTGTTTGAGGCAGCATAGCTTATCGGCTAGATAAAAAGTGTCAACAGAAAAAAGAGATGCTCTTCATTAAAAACTTAGAAGACATCCATAGCCGCACTTAGCGGCGACTCAGAGATAATTAGGAGAATATCATGAGATCAAATGTAATTTTGCGATCTGCTTTTGAAGAACTGCAATCGTCAGACTTTGTATTCACTGTCGACGAAATAAGTCGTAAGTTTCAAAAAGATCAGTACCCAATCGGCATTGATAGTGAAGGTAAAATCAAATACGTAGATAGATTTGATTCTTGGGTTGATGGCGAAGCGACAGCCAAGCATGGTGAATTAGAAATCAAATTTCTCTGGACAGCGAAAGGTGGTTACGAAACCTACTCTGATGCTTTTGACTTCACTATAGAGATTGATCGCATATCTGGAGGAAATTTTGAAACAGACTTTATGTTCATGGACGAAGAGGGTGAAGAAATTGAAAGTTGGAGGCTTGAGGCTGTTCTGACCGAAAAGCTTAATGGTTATGGGTGGGAAAGTTTAGTACAGGGCTTGCTACCGACCCCAGAAATTGAAGAGATTGACATTAACGAGGACTCTGACATGAAAACATTTACTGTAAAGATTGATAACGCGCCCAACCTTCGTTTCACAGGTGAGCTGGTAGCAACGACGCAAAGTTTTGATGATAGGTCGGCGGGCCGTCGTTATAGCGGATTCGTAGGTTGCTGGACAGTGCTTATGCTTTTTAAAACCAAAGGTGGAAAATTCATCTGTCATCAAGTTGATCGCAGTTGTTTGGTGGGGCATCGCGACCTTTACAGTGGCAAAGTTTGTGAAACGCACGAAGATGTCAAAGAGTTTTTTGGTCAAGGATGGTTGGCTCAGGACTTGTACGCTAACGCCAACATTGATAACGCGGTAGAGGTGGAGTAAAAGTACGGGGCTTCGGCCCCTGGCTTTTTGACTATACCAGAAGAGGCATGAGGAAAATGCCGTTCATCGGCATTGCGGAAGCAGAAACGTCGACTACCTACGGCGCGGATATCTCAACACTGGGATGGGATATTGAGAGCGCATTTAGATAGCTCTGTTTTCAGCCCCATAATGGATAGATTGTAATAACGTTGCCGCTTGTGCATGCAATAACTTAAACCATTCTGGTTTCATCAGCATGTCTTTTGCTGCTTGGGCATGGTCCTTCGGTTTTGCAGAGAGATGTTCAAGGGCTATGATCAGATTTCTTCTGACCGCATCGCCATAAAAACTTTCTGCGATCTCCATAGCTTTGGGCGGGATCTCTCCCCAAGCATGACACATGGCCAGAAGGTCATAGATATCTTTAAACGGGTGGACGGTCGCCCGGTCTGCATTCGCCAGCAGCTTTGTGACGAAACATGATTCTCTGCTGAGACTCGGTACTGGGAAAAGGGGATTTGGCTCTGTGGTAAGTTGATATTCGTTGAAGCTTACAAACTCCAACTTTATCTTAGTGTCTTGTATTTGGATCACTGTTCGGACAGCGTCTCTATCGGCTCGAATTTCTCTAGCATAGTTAAATTCGTTTAAAACTAGCGCCCCAAGTGAGGTGTTAGTGACTTGCTGCCTGACAGCTCGATACGACTCACGTGTTGGGCACAAAAAGTCGATATCAACGGACTCTCGATACTCCTCGATCTCTAGAGCTATTCTCGTGCCGCCACCGAACAAGATGTGATTCGCAGCTAAAAAATCAGCATTGAAGTTTTTCAATGCTGATTCGATGATCTGATGGTGTTGTACTTGAAATGTAGCCATAGATTTACCGCATGGTTGTCCTATGCAGCGAGGAAGACTCCATTGCCAAACTCGTTCGTCAGGCGCTGGACTAAGGCTTTTTCTTTCGGTGTGATCTGTTTGGTATCAACATATCGCCAGCGGTGTTCATACATGTCAAACGCGACTTTTGGATCAACCAGATAGCAGTGAATATCCCAAAGGAGATTATTCAGCTCGGGGTATTGCCGTCTATCGATTTTACCCATATGCCAAATCCTCACACATGTCTCAATTTATTAGCAGTATAGCTGCGCGAAAGGGGAAACATAGAACATAAGTTTATGCTTCACCACGGAAGCCCATGGTAAATTCGCATCGCGAATTTACCATGGGCTTCCGTGGTGAGTCAAGAATATTTCTTCATCAAGAGGCAGCATAGCAAATAATTGTTGGCTCTGAAAGTGTTTTATTGGGGGATTTCGTCCGAGCTAGATAGAACGAGTCAGTTCTCTTGAGGGCCTAACACGCAAAAAAACTTTGCCACAAAACTTTACCACAGCGAGAGATTTTGTATCTTGCAAATCCATCACTACTGATTTATTATCATAAAATACAGTGGGTTAGGTGCGAAATAAAAACGTGGCGGAGAATCCCTCTCTCTCCGCCATATTCCAGACTAACCAAGTCTAAAATGGTCCTAAACCCCGCGTAATTGCGGGGTTTTTTGTTTTATTTTGTTTAAATGGTTTAGCTTGAACTTCCGGAAGTTTTGCTGAGGCAGCCAAAGCGGCTTACATTTCATTTGTGAATGTGACAGTACCCATATCGCGTTTTGGTGTGTGGTCGCAGGACCTGCTTTAAAAGTTAAATAGCATGACCCCGATACCTACGCTATGTTGTCGGATGTTGTAGTCGAGCAGCGTTTCTCCATACCCAGAAAACAACTGTAAGTGCCAGCGCAGGCCGTCCAATTTGCTTGAGTCAACTGGATAACTCATATCAAGTTGCCAAGAACCTTGAGAGATGTTGGATAAGTCGTTGCGCCAAATCAGCATCGCGGTGGAAAGTCCCGGCAACCAAGTCGCGGTTAATTCATGGCTGCCGATGTAATCTATAAGATCTGGATTATCGTCATCTTCTAGATCTTCGCTGATGCGTTGGTGATAGCGCCAATTCAGCCCAAACTCGCCTTTATCTAATGCAAGACCGCCATAGATTTTATTCCAGCTCCGCGAAAATGGCTCACTTTGACCATTTGATTGATGGGCAATGCCTAATTGCAATAAACGGATGCGCCAACCGTCAC